>Ga0256826_1001357_pt1 | contig 15241 bp, 13 predicted proteins | sample CV79metaG_FD_185975 | JGI IMG/M metagenome (GOLD analysis project Ga0256826, IMG submission 185975) | Hydrothermal vent microbial communities from East Pacific Rise, Pacific Ocean - CV79 | ecosystem: Environmental > Aquatic > Marine > Hydrothermal vents | place: Pacific Ocean: East Pacific Rise...
AAAGTTTTTTATCTTCATCGCTAAAGCGAGAAGATAGTAGTTCAAAAAGTGTTTGTTTATTTAGTATATTCAATTTAAAAATCTTTTCTGAGATATTTATATCTCTAGCTTTAGTTGTCTCAGCGATGTCAGCGTAGTAAAAAGGAGTAGTCCCTTTTACGTACTAATTAATGAAGCCTTAACAAAAGCCAATATTGAAGGGTTTGGAGTTTGTAAGCGTGATGTAAATTCTGGGTGAAATTGTACACCTAAGAACCAAGGATGACCCTCTATTTCAACAGTTTCTATTAAACCATTACTCTCGCCAGTAACTATCATTCCTGCATCTTCAAGTTGTTTTCTATAAGCAGGATTTGCTTCATAACGGTGACGATGACGCTCATGTATAGTTTTTTCTCCGTTGTAAGCTTCACGTAAAAGAGAACCCTCTTTTGTATCACAAGGGTATTCACCAAGGCGAAGAGTCCCACCCATTGGTGACTCATGAGTACGAAGTTGCATTCCACCTGACTGGTCTAAGAAGTTGTCAATTAGGTAAATCATAGGGTCTGGAGTATTTTCATCAAATTCAATAGAATTAGCATCTTTTAAACCAAGTACATTTCTAGCATATTCTACTAAAGTTAGTTGCATTCCAAGGCAAATTCCAAGATATGGTACTTTATTTTCTCTTGCATATTGTATAGCTAGTATCTTACCTTCAACACCACGAGAACCAAAACCACCAGCAACTAAAACAGAATCACAATCAGCTAAAAGAGCCTCAGCACCTTTTTCTTCAATCTCTTCTGAATCAACCCAGTTTATCTCAACTCTAGTATCTAAATGAGCTCCACAATGGATGAGTGATTCTGTTAAAGATTTGTAAGCTTCTTTAAGCTCAAGATATTTTCCAACAAAACCAACTACTGTTTTATCTTTAGGTTGTACGATTTTTTTAACTAAAGTATCCCATTTTTCCATGTCTGGATCTATATCACCAAGATCAAGCTCTTTTGCTATTGGTTTTAAAATATTTTGTCTTAAAAATGTAACAGGAATATCGTAAATAGTTTTAGCATCAAGTGCTTCTATCACGCTGTCATTTGTAACATCACAACTCATTGCAAGTTTTTTCTTAAAAGTTTTTGGAAGACTATTTTCACTTCTTGCAATAATCATTTGTGGTGTAATACCTATGCGACGAAGCTCTTGAACTGAATGTTGAGTTGGTTTAGATTTTAATTCACCAGCAGCTTTTATGTAAGGTATAAGAGTTACATGGATAAAAAATGTACCAGCTACATCTTCATCATGTTTCATTTGACGAATAGCCTCCATAAAAGGTAAACCTTCTATATCTCCAACTGTTCCACCAAGTTCTACAACCAGTATATCATGACCCTCACCAGCTAATTTTATGCGGTTTACAATTTCACCAACAATATGGGGAATAACTTGAATAGTTTGTCCAAGATAACCACCAGCACGTTCACGCTCAATTACAGAAGAGTAAACTTGACCAGTTGTGAAGTTTGAAGATTTTAAATATGAAGAGTCTAGAAAACGCTCGTAGTTTCCGATGTCAAGGTCAGTTTCAGCACCATCTTTTGTAACAAAAACCTCACCATGTTCTAGCGGACTCATAGTACCAGGATCTACATTTATATATGGATCGATTTTGAGCATACCAACATTTAAGCCAGAGTGTTTTAAAAGAGTACCAACACTAGCTGCTGTAATACCCTTACCTAAAGAACTTAAAACCCCACCTGTAACAAAAATATATTTAGTCATATTTAAAACTCCATAATCAAATAATTACGCGATTATAGTGTAGAGTTGCTTAAAAGCTAATGCTTAAAGATTGTGTCTTATGCTTTTTTCTTCTCCAAGCATTGAGTTTAAGGCTTCAATAACTTTTGTAGAAGCTTTTTCTGCTGCATCAAAGTAAGTCATAACATTTTTAGATTCTTTTGTACAAGTACCAGCTGTAACACAAGCAACTGCTTTTTTGATGTTATCATGAACTTCTTTATGTGGTGCAGCCATTTTAGAATAACTTGAAGTTGAACCAAATTTTTCTTTTCCTGTACCATTAAAGTACCATTGACCAAGTCTACACTCATTGTCTGATTTAAATTCACCAGCTACTTCACCTGTAAATACAGTTTTATAACCATTTGCTTTAAATACTAAGTGATCTAATTTACTTAAAACCATGAAAATAGCATAGGTAACATCTTTATTTTCCATAGCGATTGCTTTAGTGTTTTCAGATAAAGAAGCCATTTTTTCTTGAAATACATCTACTTGATCATGAGAACTTTGAGATAATTTTTCCATAGCTTGAGAATGCTCATGAACCTCTTGAGTATTTTGTTTTAATGAAGAAACAGAGATTTCAACTTCACTTGTAGCTTTTTGAGTACGTTCTGCAAGTTTTCTTACCTCATCAGCAACAACAGCAAACCCACGACCATGCTCACCAGCACGAGCAGCTTCAATAGCAGCATTTAAAGCTAGAAGATTAGTTTGGTCTGAGATATCTTTAATCAGTGTGATAACATCAGAAATACTTGCAACATTTGCATTTAAAGTATTTACTTGCTCGTAAGTGTTTGAAATATGCTCTAATAATGAACCCATAGTTTCACTTAGAGTGTTTATCTCTACTGCACTTGATTGAGTAAATTCATTGTTCGTATTATTTCTAGAGTCAATATCTTCTAATGCCCCAAGATTGTCTTCTAAATCTGATTGAATAATTTTTAAATCTCTATCACAACCATCAGTCAAACCTTGAGTAAGAGATTTTATGAGTGTATTCATAATTTCATTTGTATTAGACTGTTTAACAACTGTTTCAAGTTCTGCATTTTTTGCAGTTAAGTCATCTATTCTTTGTTGCAGCGTTTCATTTTCTTGTTTTTGTGCTTTTAAATCAGCCTCTAATTTTGATGTGTTGTTTGAGAAAAACATTATGTGACCTTTAAATAATTTTTATTTATAAAACTTATCCTTCATTATAATACACTTTTCCTTAAATAGTTGAATTATTTATAATATTTACTTAAATAAAACTATAAAAAACACATTAAAAAACACATTAAAAAAGATTATGAATTTTAGATATAATAATAAAAAAATTCAAGGTTTTATATGGATTCTACCCTCCTATATATAGTAATGGCATTAGGTGTTTCAACTATTTTAAATTTATTTTTAAAGCGTATAGGAATATCATCAATAATTGGCTACATCATAACTGGTACAGTTCTAGTTTATGCTTTTGATTTAAGAGACTTACATGGTAGTGCAACTTTAGAACATATTGGTGAGTTTGGGATAGTTTTTTTAATGTTTACGATAGGACTTGAAATATCTTTAGCAAAAATGAATACCATGAAAAAAGAGATATTTTTCAATGGCTTTATGCAAGTTGCTTTAACTGCACTTAGTGTTTATGCAATATCTCATTATCTATTTAATCTTCAAAGTGTATCAGCCGTTATTTTATCTCTTGCTTTTTCTTTATCTTCTACAGCAGTTGTTCTTAGTTATTTGAAAATTTCAAAAGAGATTTATACACCTTATGGACAACGCTCAACTGGAATACTTATTTTTCAAGATATTGCAGTTATTCCCATTTTAATTCTTCTTAGTTTTTTGACAACGGAGGGTGAACTCTCAATTTCAGAGATTTTAATCCATACCGCATTTAGTGCTATTGTAGTTATTGGCTTATTATTTATAGTTGGTAAAAGAGTTATGACTTGGCTTTTACACTTTTCTGCTTCAAGCGAAGTTGATGAACTTTTTATGGGTAGTGTGCTTTTTATACTTGTTAGTACATCCCTACTTGCATCATCAATGGGCTTTACTTACTCACTTGGTGCTTTTGTAGCTGGTATGATTATTGCCGAGACAAAGTACCACCATAAAGTAGAGTCAGATATCGCACCATTTAAAGATATACTTTTAGGTACTTTTTTTGTTGTAGTTGGAATGAAAATAGATTTGTCATTTTTTATTAACCATCTTGTAGAAGTTGTAGGTATCTTTGTACTAGTACTAATACTAAAAAGTATTGTAACTTTTGTTGTAGTTCGTTTGACATCTTCAAACTCTATCTCTTTAAAAACAGCACTTGCACTTTCTCAAGTTGGTGAATTTTCATTTGTAATTTTTGGAGTAGCTTCAGTGGGAGGGCTTTTAAGTCAAGAGATGGAATCACTATTTTTACTTGTTGTAATTTTTTCTATGATGGTTACGCCATTTTTTATAACTAAGATAAATAAAGTAGTAAATTACTTTTTTAAAGAGAAGTACCTTGCACCAGATACATCAGAGTTTAAAACAAGAAAAGACCATGTTATAGTATGTGGTTATAGTATTGTTGGAAAAATTGCAGCAAAACATTTAGAGGAACTTGATGCTCCTTTTATTGTCATAGATAACTCACCAAAACATGTTCAAGAAGCTATAGATGATGGATTAGAAGCATATCTTGGAGATATGTCTAAGTTTTCTTTGTTAGAGGCATTACACGCTGTTAACTCTGCTGCAGTTATTGTAACTCTTGATAATGTAGATAAAAAACGAGCCATTTGTGAAGCCATACTAAAACATACAAAAGATATAAATCTAATAGTAAAAGTTATAAATTTAGAAGATAAACAAAACATACAAAAACTTGGTGTTACAAGTGTAATTGATGAAAAAATTGAAGTTGGTCGTGTGTTAGTTGAGCGTATGATTACTTGTCAGTTAAAGTATAGATAGATGAAAAATATCTATATAACAGATTTAGATCATACATTTTTAAGAGATGATTTAAGTATAAGTTCTTTTGTAAAAAATGCTTGGAATGAAAAAGCAAAAAACTCTATCATGAGCGTAGCAACTGCTAGGACATATAAAAAAACTATGCAATTCATAAAAGGTGTAGAGATTTCTGCTCCAATGATTTTACTAGATGGCGCTTTGATAGCTACTAAAGATAAAAAAATTATAGATACTAAGCTTATAAGTAAAGATGTAGCTGATAGCATCATAGATGAGGGTGCAAAGTATGGGATTTATCCTTTTATTTTGGCACTTGGAGATAAAAATCTAAATGAGGTTTTTTTATATAGTGAGATACTAAATCCCATTCAAAAACAGGTGTTAAAAAACTACTCAAAAGATGATCATCTAAAGTCTTGTAAAAATATTAGAGCAATAGAGAGTAATTTTAAAGTAGTTTATATGGGTGAGGAAAAACTTTTAAAAGAGTTAGCTATTCATCTAAAGAGTATTTTTGCCGATACTCTAAAGTACATACTAGCACCAGAGGCTTATACAAAAAGTTACTTTTTAACCATACTTCATAAAGATGCTGATAAATCTCATGGGATTAGAAGCGTGAGTGAGGCTGTTGGTTTTGATTTGGAAAAATTGACTGTATTTGGGGATAATTTTAACGATATTGGTATGTTTGATTTAGCGGGTAGGGCAGTAGCTGTAGCAAATGCTCAAGATGAGGTTAAACAAAAAGCAGATATCATACTTCCACATACAAACAATGAAGATGCTATTGGACACTATTTAAGGAGATAAAATGAATAATAAATCAACATTACTCCCTATGATTATTATTGGTTTATTATTTTTTATTTTTGGGTTTGTAACTTGGCTCAATGGCTCACTTATCCCTTTTTTAAAAGTTATTTGTGATTTGAATGATTTTGAAGCACTCTTTGTAACTTTTGCTTTTTACATAGCCTATACAGTTATGGCTTTACCTATGTCTTTTGTTCTTGATAAAGTTGGATATAAAAATGCAATGGCTATAGGTCTAGCAATTATGGTAGTTGGTAGTTTAATCTTCATACCAGCTGCACAAAATGCTAGTTTTATCCTTTTTCTAATTGCTCTTTTTACATTAGGAACAGGGCTTACCATACTTCAAACAGCTTCAAATCCTTACATAGTTTTAGTTGGTTCCATAGAGAGTGCAGCTATGCGAATAAGTATAATGGGGCTTATAAATAAAACGGCTGGTGTTTTAGTACCGCTACTTTTTACAGCACTTATATTAGGTGATATTACTTCATTGCAAGACCTCTCTCATGAAGCAAAAGATACTTTAGCCCAGAGTTTAATAACACCATATATTATAATGGCAGTAGTGCTTACCTTTCTCATAGCCCTTGTAAAATTTTCAGCATTGCCAGAGTTAGAATTTGAATCTATCAAAGATACAAAAAAGAGTATTTTTTCTTTTCCTCGTGTAGTTTTAGGTGCTGTTGCACTGTTTTTTTATGTAGGGATTGAAGTTATTGCTGGAGATACTATTGGGCTTTATGCTCAGTATTTGGGTTTAGAAAATACAACAGCTTTAACCTCATACACAATGGTATTTATGGTACTTGGCTATATCTCAGGTATAGTTTTTATACCTAAGTTTATCTCTCAAGAAAAGGCACTTATTGTATCTGCTACGCTTGGTATAATTTTTCTTTTTGGGGTGGTTTTCTCAGGAAGTGAAAGTTTTATAGTTTCAGAGATTTTATGGGGATGGAGTGGGCTTAGAACTCTGCCAGATACCATAACGTTTGTAGCACTTTTAGGTCTAGCAAATGCTCTTGTTTGGCCTACTATCTGGCCTCTTGCTTTAGAGGGTTTAGGAAAGTACACAGCTCAAGGTAGTGCTTTACTTATTATGGCTATTGCGGGTGGGGCTATTATGCCACTTATATTTGGTAAAATTTCTTTTATAAGTTCTGATATGCAATCAACTTATATGCTAGGCATAATCTCTTATGTTTTCATCTTACTTTATGCACTTAGATGGCACAGAATTGATAATTGGAAAAGTGATGATAAATCATAAAATACTAAAAAATGGTTTTGAGATTATTGAAGTAAATCATGACTTAGCATCAGCAAAAATTGCCTTAGATGGTGCAAATATTTTTGAATATACAAAAGTGGGAGAAGAACCTCTACTTTGGCTTAGTCAACTTAGTGATTTTGAACCATCAAAAGCAATACGTGGTGGTGTACCTATTTGTTGGCCTTGGTTTGGAATGAATGAAGATGAGACTAAAGCTCAGCATGGTTTTGCAAGGACTTCAAAATGGAAATTAAGAGATTCTCATGAGATAGATAGCTGTACAACTAAACTTATTTTAATATTGCAAGATACAAAACAAAGTCGTGAAATTTGGGATTATAAATTTGAATTGATTTTAGAGATAGTTATCTCAGATACTCTAACGCTTAGTTTAAAAACAACAAATTTAGATACAAAAGATATGCAAATTACTCAAGCTCTACACTCATATTTTAATATTTCAAACATATCAGATGTTAGCATAAAAGGTTTAGAAAAAAAACCATACTTAGATGCACTTAGTATGAAAAAAGAGATTCAAGATAATAGTATTACTTTTAGTAAAGAGATAGATAGAGTTTACCAAGAAGTTGATAAAGAAATAGTGTTAAATGATAAAACTAAAAGAGTGAGTATCCAAAACTTTGGTTCATCTTCATGTGTAGTATGGAACCCTTGGATAGATAAATGCTCCCGTATGTCAGCGATGAAAGCAGATGCTTATAAAGAGTTTGTGTGCATAGAAACTTCTAATGCCTTTGATGATTTTGTAGTTTTAAAACCACAAAAATCACATACTTTAAAAGCTACTTTTTGTATAAGCCCAAATGAGCAGAAAATGCAAGTCGAATAACCCCAACAGCGTAGTTTGATGAGTTATTGTATCTCATGATTTTTTTTGTATAATCTTTCATGTAAGCCAATTCAGGTTTATTACATGCAAAACAATCATAATTTTTACCAGTTCTTTTACTCTTTGCATATACAAAAGAAGCATTGTCATGTTTAAATTCGTAGTCATACCAAGCAGATTCTACAATAATAATATCTGGCATTTTTAACCAATCTATGAGAGAGTTAAAACCTGCTTTTTTGTTTAAAAATCTACTTGCTGAAACTATGGCATCTTGCATATTTGTTAAATCTGCTACTTTATTTTTATATCCCTCAGCATAGATGAAACTATTTGGCATAAATTGTGGAATCCCTATAGCTCCAGCGTAAGAGCTTGGTAAATTACACTCCTTTGGTTCTACACCTTTTTTATAACAATGATTGATAATAGAAACCATATTTGTTTTACTCATGCTAATAAGCCATTTTTCTCTACTTGAATTTGGTTTAGTCCTCATGAGCAAGGTATTAAAAACTACAAAAGCATCATGAGTTGGTTTTATTTTTCCTAGTTTTGTTTCTTTTAGTAGTATTGCTGCAATTATTTCTCGATTTACTTTGTACTTTTTTTCAGCATAATCATAAACTTCTTCATATTTTTTAAGATGTTTAACCATTTTTGGAACATATTTTACAAGCACGTTATTTGCTCTTTTTTCAGCTTTTCTATGTGATTTAATATGCTTTGGCTGTAAGTATTTGAAGCTTACTTCATCAAACTTTTTTGTCTTAAAGTATGAAAGTAAAAACCTATTGGCATAATCATAAGAGACCCCTTTTTTTACAACTTTTTTACAAATTTCTTCATAATTATCATTTCTAAGGTCACAGTTCGAATAAGCTGATAGTGTAGTATTTAAAAGGAGCAATAGTAAAAGGGAGTTAAATTTAAAGTATTTTATCATTTTATCTTCTTTTTATAGATTTTATAAGCAAATATTATGCCATAGTATAGTACTCTTATTTATCTCTTCAAGTCTTTGCGGAGTCCCAATGTCATGCCAGATTCCATCATGAAGTGAGCCACTAATTTGTTTAGTATTAATTGCGGCTCTAAGTAGAGGGGCTAGTGGTTTTTTCTCTACTTTTAAACCATCAAAAAATTTAGGTGAGTAGTAACCAATGCCTGAAAAAGTAAACATTTTATCACTTTCATTTAAAACTATTTTATCTTTAAGTCCAAAATCACCATCTAAATTATGCTGTGGATTTTTTACTAAAATTAGGTGTGCCAATTTATCTTTTAAATCAAAATTTATATCAAAATTATAATTACAAAAAATATCAGCATTTACAACTAAAAAAGTATCATCACCAAGTAAAGTAAGAGCTTTTACAATACCTCCAGCACTCTCTAAACCTCCAATTTCTTGTTCATCAGAGTAGATTAGCTCAACTCCCCATCTCTCTCCATTACCTAAAGCTTCAGGGATTTTATAGCCTAAATATGCGATATTTATGATGATTTGTTTAAAGCCTAAAGTAGCTAGTTTTTCAATATGATAGACAATTAGTTCTTTATCTTTTACTTTTATAAGTGGTTTTGGAATTGTGTCTGTAAGTGGTCGCATTCGCTTCCCTTGACCAGCTGCTAGTATCATTGCTTTCATGATAATATAATAGCATAAAAATATAGATAAAGTTTAGTAAAGGAAAATTATTATCCTTTAAGTTTAACTTCGCTATACTTTTTTATATTAAGCAAGAGAACATAAAAAAGGAAAATAAAATGAGACAATACGAAACATATAAATGTAATAAATGTGCTAATGAAGTAGAAGTACAAAATGTTGGTGGTGGTACACTTAGTTGTTGTGGTGAAGAGATGGAGATGATTACTAAAAATTTAACATCAGTAAACCTACTAAAAGCATTTGCTGGTGAATCTCAAGCTAGAAATAAGTACGAATATTTTGCTAAAGTAGCGATTAAAGAGGGTTACAGAGATATTGCTGAACATTTCCAACGTGCTGCAAACAATGAAAAAACTCATGCAAAACTTGAACTTGCACTTAACAACCGTATGATGAGTGGGACTGATAATAGCTTTGGAGATACAAAAGAAAATTTAGAATCTGCTATAAATGGTGAGAATCATGAGAGTACTACAATGTACCCAGATTTTGCACAGATTGCTAAAGATGATGGAGAAAAGGAAGCTGCTAGACTTTTTAGTGGAATTGGTAAAATAGAAGTAGAACATGAAGCAATGTTTCAAATGCTACTAGATAGACTAAATGCTGAGGCTGAATTTGTTAGTGAAAATGAAGAAGAAGCTTGGATTTGTGAAGTTTGTGGACATATTCACTATGGTAAAAAAGCTCTAAAAGTTTGTCCAGTTTGTAAGCATCCTGAAGCTTTTCAAAGTAGATTAAACTCTAAGAAGTAATCCTTTTTAAAAGTTCTGAAAATTCTCTAGTCTCATCGTAGCGACTAGAGGTTTGTAAGACATATTTTAAAGTTAGCGGTATATCTTTTAAGTAGCCATCTTTGTTATCACGAAGATAAAGGCGAGAAAATATACCAAGAACTTTTATATGCCTTTGCATCCCCATAAAATCAAAATATTTTATAAACTTATCATCATCAATATTCAAACTATTTTTATCACGAAACATTAAAACTAATTTTTCAATATTTTCTCGTGGGTACTCAATGTAGCAGTCTTTTAAAAGTGAAACTAAGTCATAAGTAACAGCACCACTCATAGCATCTTGATAATCAATAATCCCTATTTCATTTTCGTTTGTTAGCATAATATTTCTTGAGTGAAAATCACGATGAACAAAAATATCTTGTGGTTGTTTTAAAACTTCATTGGAAATTGTGTCTAAAGTATTTTGTATAATTTCTTCTTCTTTAGAATCTAGTTTTATATTTAATTTTTTTTCTAAATACCACTCCTTCATGAGATCCATTTCAAAATGAAGAAATTTTTTGTCATATATGGGAAGTTTAGAAATATCTGCTTTTTGCATCTTAATAATTTCATCTATAGCTTTTTCATAAAGTGACATATAGTTTTTATTATCTAAGATATTTAAGTAGTGCGTATTACCAAAATCTTGTATGATTAGATATCCATCATCTAAATTTTGTTCTAGTATTTTTGCTACATTTACATGAGATTTTGAGAGTCTTTTACTTACATCTAAAAAAGGGATTAAAGAATCTTTTTCTAAAGAGCTATCCATTAAAATCAAAGTTTTATTATCTTTTTTAAGTCTATAATATTGCCTAAAACTAGCATCTGCAGAGGCTATTTCTATCTCATAATCTTTATATATTGTAGTTTTTAACCACTCTTTAATTTTATTCATAAATACAACCTAGTATAGTGTTTTGTCTTGCACCTGTAACGCTTTTAAGCTCAACTTTTTGTTTATGTATGCGTTTGTAACCAAGCCATGCAAAAGCCATTGCTTCCATAAAATCACTACTCACTCCACACTCATCACTACTTAAAACTTCTATGTTTTTAAGTTCATCTTTTAAACTGCTCATGAGATATTTGTTTTTTACACCACCACCACAAACTATAAGCATGTTAGTATTTGATTTTTTAACTTCATTTGCAATACTTTTAGAAGTTAGTGCTAAAAGTGTAGCTTGTACATCTGCACTTTTAATATGCTTGAAATTTTGCAAATGCTTATCTAACCAAGAGTTGTTAAAATGCTCACGACCTGTACTTTTTGGGTAAGACAAAGAGAAGTAAGCATCATCTAACATCTGCTTTAAAAGTTCTTCATGAACAACACCACTCTTAGCCCATGAGCCATCTTTATCGTATTTTTTATTTTTATTTTTATAAATCCATGTATCTAAAAGTACATTTCCACAGCCCGTATCATAACCAATAAGCTCATTTTGAAGTAAGCTTATATTAGCCATCCCTCCAATGTTTAAAACTGCTACATGAGCATCTAATCTTGAAAATAAAAACTTATGAAATGCTGGAGTTAGTGGAGCGCCTTGTCCACCAAGGGCTATATCTTTTTGCCTAAAATCACTAACAACACAGATGTTTGTTATACTTGAAATAAGTGATGAATTTGCTAGTTGCATTGAAAAAGGATACTCTGAATTTGGTTCATGCCAAAGCGTTTGACCATGAAGAGCTATTGCTGTAATATTACTTTTGTTTATTTGAAATTTATCTATAAAAGAGTTTATAGTTTTAGCGTAAATTAGACCTAGTTTAGTATCTAACTCACCTATAAATTTTAAATCTACTTTATTGCTAATTGCAGATAAAATATCATCTTTTAAATCTTTATCAAAAGTATATTCTAAAGAGTGAATAAGCTCTAATGAATTTTCTTTTATGTCACAAAGAACAATATCTATACCATCAAGGCTAGTACCAGACATAAGCCCAATATATAATTCACTAAAATTTATGTTTTTATCACACAACTTTTACATGCCATGGTTCAAACCTAACACCATCAGTATTGTTAGGGTTGTATCTTATGCTAATATAATCTAGTTTGATTATCTCTCTAAACTCTTGTGTTTTTGCAAATTCAGCGGTAAAGTTTTTAGCACCAAGTCCTAGCTTACCAACATCAAAATCACCAATAGTATGAAACGAGTGAGATGGTGGAGCTATATCTTTTGAAGTTAATGAAATATTTCCATTTACTCTTTTTAATTTACTTACATAAAGGCTAAGTTGCTTCATGACATTTCTAACGCCAGATGTTAGGTAAAGAGTATTTCCAATATCTCCAATAATTCTATTGTAATCATAACTTGAGATACCTTTAAATATGTAATGCCCAGTATGTGGTATTTTCTTAACATCTTTTATATTTATTTTGTTGTTAATATTGTAGCAAGTTCGCTCACCATAAAAGCCGTATTTTGATGGATTCTCATGAAAGAACATATCTATAAGTGCTAGTTCTTCTTTTGTAAAAGCACCTATTTTAGTGTTTGATGATGCGATTTTTAGAGCATTTTCATAAGAGATAAGGTTAAAATTACCAAAGCCAACATATCTTTTTATCTTTGTTAATCTTGTATCTAACTTTATTAAGCTGAGGTATTCATAGCTTGACAAATACACATCTGAATTATGTAAAAAATCTGCATTTAGAGTAGTTGCACCAAGTACGGATGAGTAAAGTAAAAAATCTCTTCTGGTCATATCTACATCTTTTTTATTGTTTGTGCTAAATTATAACCATATATTTTTTATACTTTGCTTTTAGAGCTTTGCATAATTAAAAATGATGTAAGAGTTCCTAAAACTATTTGATATGAAAAGCCAATATTTATGCCAAAAGTATATGGTTGTAAGATTAAAACAGTTACAAATCCGCCAATAAGTGCATATAAAACACTTACTTCGCTACCTCTTGATGTAAAAATTGCTGAAAAATATACGCCTAGTAAACCAGTATATGTAAATGCCATAACACCAAGGGCAAATGAGAGTAACGATAAATCGCTGTAATGTTGCCAATAGTAACTAAACATAGCCATAATGCCTAAGATAACTGCAAAAAATATTACTGCTTTTTTTGAAGCTTTTATGAAAAATTCATCATCAAAATTACCCTGTTTTTTCTTGTATGGTTTGTACAAGTCTTCAATGGCTACTGATGCCATAGCACCTAAAACAGAGTTTGTGCTTGAGAGTGCTGCAGCTATTGCTCCAACTGTTACAAGCCCTCGTAATCCCTCTGGCATCTCATGAAGTATGTAGTACATAAAGATTGTAACTTTATCACCATCAAAACTCTGAACTACATCACTTTGTAGGTAAAAAACAAATAGCAAAGCTCCAATGCTTAAAAAAAGTAAAACTACGGGTATGCTTAAAATTATGGAAAGGATTAAAGATTTTGTAGCATCATTTTTGTTCTTACATGAGAGTACTCTTTGTGTCATATCTTGGTCAAGTCCAAATGCTGCTACATTTAGTAAAAACCAACCACTAAGTAGGGCTGGTATGCTAAACTTACCATCAAAAGAAGTATCTATAAATTTTAGTTTATTTCCCTCATGTAAAACTGAAAAAATATCTGTATTTTCAAGTGAAAAATATAAAAATACTAAAACGGCCACACCAGCACCAATATATGTAATAGCTTGAATAGTATCACTTAGTATAACGGAGCGAACACCACCAAAATAGGTATAAGCCAATGCTCCAAAAATTAAAATCAAAACAGATATAAAGATATGTAAGAAGATAATATCGTTAAATAAAATCATAGAAATTGCCAATGAACCAATGTAGAGTCTTGCTCCACTAGCCAAAACACGACCAAGCAAAAACATAACTCCAGCATACTGTTTTGCTTTTACTCCGTAGCGAACTTCAAGTAACTCATAAACTGTAAGTACTTTCATCTCATAAAATTTTGGTATAAAAAATAAAGATATAAAAACAACAGCTAAAAGAGCAGATATATAAAAACCTATAAAGGTAAAATCTTTAGTGTAAGAGTATTCAGGTGCGCCTAAAAAAGTGGCTGCTGATTGACTTGTAGCTAAGATGGAGATTGCTACAACAAACATCCCCATCCCATTTTTACTTACAAAAAATTCTTTTGATGAGTTGATTTTAACTTTAGAAAATATGAAAGAGCTAAAAGCTAAAATGATAAAATACAATAAAAAAACAATCCAATCAAGGGTTGAAAAAGCAGATTGCATTTGCTAGTTTTCTACGTGTAGAGCAGATATTCTTTTGTTTGATTCTTCTAGTTTAGAAAGTGGGATTTTTCCATTTTTAACTTGTTGTAAAATTGTTTCTACAAGTTCATCAATATTTTGCTCGGCTAATTGATTTCCAAAAAGTAAAATATCTACACCAGAGTTAATGCTTAAAGTCACTACATCTTTAAGAGAGTAATGTTTTGAAATAGCCTTCATTTGTAAATCATCACTGATGATAACTCCATCGTACCCCATTTTTTCACGAAGTAGTTTGGTGTTTATTTTGTAAGAAAGTGTTGCTGGGTATTTTTCATCAAGATTTTTGTTAAAAACATGAGCAGTCATTATCATCTTAACATTACCAGTTTTTATAAGCTCTTTATATGGTTCAAGTTCTATCTCACTCCAAGTGTTTGTAATATCTACAAAACCTTTATGTGAATCTCCAAGTGATGAACCATGCCCTGGAAAATGTTTTAAAACACTCAAAATATTACGTTTTTTAAGCCTATCCATAAAAACACCAGCGTGCATAACTACATCTTTAGGATTAGCCCCATAGGAGCGTTTTAGTTTGTAAATCACTTTATTTTTATTATTTACTGCCAAGTCAACAACGGGAGCGAAGTTACAGTTTATCCCATTCTCATGTAAAACTTGTGCTAAGTTCTCATAAGTTCGCCCAGTCATATAAGCATCTAGCTCAGATATGACTTTAGCAGAGCCAGTCGCTTCAAAACCATACTTTGGTTTTAGTCTTGCAACTTTTCCACCCTCTTGATCAACAGAAATTATAAGGGGTTTATCTGAAAA
>Ga0256826_1001358_pt1 | contig 15238 bp, 11 predicted proteins | sample CV79metaG_FD_185975 | JGI IMG/M metagenome (GOLD analysis project Ga0256826, IMG submission 185975) | Hydrothermal vent microbial communities from East Pacific Rise, Pacific Ocean - CV79 | ecosystem: Environmental > Aquatic > Marine > Hydrothermal vents | place: Pacific Ocean: East Pacific Rise...
TTGGATACGTTACAGCAAGTCAATTCGCTAATTTTTTAAAGAACTATAAACCAACACTTGAAACAAACAAGAGTGGTAAAGAGTTTATCTATTTTTCACTCTTATAATAAAATGACTATAAAATATTTTTATTTTTACTAATATTAATTATCGAAATAGTTTTTTCTTCTAAATCTACTTCATATGGAATACTATATCCCTTATGTGTTAAATCTCTAATATATTCATCTTCAAAATAATAAGACTTATGATACATAAAAGGAAAGTCTTTTAAATCTTTTATCTTTTTTTGTAACTCTCTATTAAAATTGACAGCTGCACTTTTTTTATCTTCAGCAATAATTTGCAAAAGTATTTTTAAAGAGGTTTGAAAGCTATCTGTTTTAACTATTCTCACAATTTTCTCAGAAATTCTTCTATATCTTTGTCTGATTCTTCCTCTGATAACATTTTCATCGTTCCATTCTTCATCTGTCTGTATGTCTCATGAAATCGTTGTCTGTCTTCTTCAAAAAGCCTAGCATTTTCATTTTGAGGTAAATACTTATTTAAAAACTCATTAATATATTCTGTAATCTTCTTTTTATCACCATTGAATTTTTCATACAAAAAAGCTTCAATTAAATTATCATTTATGGTTGCTTGTATCATTTTTCAATCTCCTAATAACTATGAATTCTGTAGGGTCGGTTTACCGACCACAAAACAGCAGTTCATATCAATTTTTGGTCGGTAAACCGACCCTACGTATCACAAACCTATGTACTTTAAAGTATTATAACATATCTCTCATCTCTTCTTCTGTCAAAGCATTAACTCCTAAACTTTCTGCTTTTGTTAACTTACTTCCTGCTTTTTCTCCATAAATTAAATAATCTGTATTTTTACTAACAGACCCACTTACTTTAGCTCCAAGTTCTTCTAGCATCTCTTTAATAAGTGTACGACTAACAGACATTGAACCTGTTAAAACAATAGTTTTATCTTTAAATGGATTAAGTTTAGTTCCTTTTTTTTCTTTTACAACAGGTTGAATTATTTGCTGTAACTTCTTAACTTTTTCTTTATTCTTAGTCATATATTCATGAAAAGTATTTGCTCTTTCTTCCCCTAAAGAAGGAATTTTATATATTTCATCATACGTTAAATCAATAAAATCTAATCCATATTCATCACAAATCAATTTACTACTTGATTCTGCAAACAGAGGTATAGATAACGCACTTAAGAAACGCCAACAATCACATTGTTTACTTTCCTCTATTGCTTTAATAATATCTTTTCCTTTTTTAGCACCCAACCCATCTACTTTATTTAAAGTTTCAATTGTTAATGTATAAATATCTTCTATGTCTTTAATTATTTCTAACTCATATAATTTTTTAATACTTTCTTTCCCTAATCCATTTATTGCCATATTATCTTTATCCGAAAAACGAATTAAAAAATCTATATCTATTTTATTTAAATTAGGGATAACATAATCACTTTTATGTGACACAATAATATTTTCATCATACCATACTGCATCAATATCATCACTTGAATTATCAAATACAATTTCATCAATGAAATAAGTTTTTAATCTATCTTGATGATATGCAAAAAGCGTATTACTAAAAATATTACGAGGTATAATTTTTCTAAATGTATTAGGTTGCTTTCCAGAGAGATATTTAATTGTTAGTATTTCACCTGCTTTAATTGCCTCTTCTAATCTTTCTTTTTTTAGACTATAAAAATTTAAAGTTTCAATGTATTTATCATAATGAAAGGAAAAAGAATCATTAAATAATCTTTTAGCCTTTTCTGAAATTGATTTATTCTTATTATTTAAAATCATATCATTCTCTTCTATCTTTCGTAGCTTATAGAAAGTATAATATTTACAAATATACTTTAGTGTTTCCGTCCCTAAGCCATGTACTTTAAATAAACTTTCTGCAATTTTATTTTTATCTAATTGTTGTGTTGCCCTTCCAGATTTAGGTTCTATGATTTTAATCAATTTCTGAATAAACTCTTTATTTAACGACATAAAGTTACTGTACCCGAAAATCATTTCAGGACCAAATCCATTAAGTCCAACTAAAACTTCTTTTGGTATTTCTAAATGATAAATACCAACTGTATTACAAATAGCCTTACTTCCTACCTCACCAATATGTTCAATACCTAATGATTTAATAAATCTCCAGCAATCTACACCTTTTGTATTTTCAATACTTGTCAATAAATTATTTATACTTTTATCTTTAAAGCCTTCTAGTCCAACTAAATCTTCATAAGTCATTTTATATAAATCCATAATATTATAAATAACTTTTGCTTCAACCAGTTGTTCTACAATACTTCCACCTAATCCATCAATATCCATACATTGTTTACTTGCGAAATATTTAATTGAAGCAATCACTCTATCTGAACAATCCATGTTCTGACATTTAATAAGTGTTCCTTCATCTAGCACTTCTGAGTGACAAGTAGGACACTCAGTAGGACGGACAATCTCAACTTCAGTTCCATCTCTTCTGTCATCTAAAACTTTTGTAATCTTAGGAATAACATCTCCAGAACGAATCAAAATGACGGAGTCACCTATTTTTAGACCTTTACGTTCTATCTCTTCAAAATTATGAAGCGTAGCACGAGCAATCATTGCACCTTCTAAATCTACAGGTTCAACCTCTGCCACAGGAGTGAGAACACCTGTTCGTCCTACTTGAATGGTAATGGAGTTTACTTTTGTGACTTTCTCAACAGCTGGAAATTTGTAAGCACACATCCACTTTGGAACTTTGACTGTGTAGCCTAACTGCTCTTGTTTTACCGTGTCATCTACTTTGACTACCATTCCGTCCATCATCATTGGAATTTCATCTCGTTTGTCTATGAGAAAATGGTAAAACTCTTCTATCTCTTCTATGGTATTACAAGCTTTAGTAAAAGGAGGAGCTAAAAAACCTAAGTCGTAAACATAGGACATTTTTTCAGACAAGTTACTTTGAGTCAAAGTGTTTTCACCAAGCCCCCAAGGATAAAAAACCAATCGACGTTTTGCTGTAATGCTAGAATCTAACTGACGCAAACTTCCTGCTGCTGCATTTCTTGGATTGGCAAAAGTGTTTTCACCCTCTTTTTCTCGCTCTTTGTTAATGATTTCAAAATCATCTTTTCTTATGACCACTTCACCACGAATCTCAATTTGCCCTTGGTACTCAATGCTTAACGGCACAGAGCGAATGGTACGAACATTGTCCGTAACCTCTTCACCTACAACCCCATCACCTCTTGTAATGGCACGCACCAAAGCACCATTTTCATAAAGCAGGTTCATACTTGCCCCGTCGAACTTTGGTTCACAAACATAAGGCGTTTCCCCTACATTTTTAACCGTTCTGTCGAGCCACTCTTGTACCTCTTCTGTGGTAAAAACATCTTCCATGCTCCACATACGTTTGATGTGCGTCGCTTTTGAAAACTCGTCACGCACCACGCCACCAACTCTTTTAGTAGGTGAATCTTCTGCCACCTCTGTAGGGTTTGCTGTTTCATAGTCCAACACTTCATGGTAAAGCTTGTCGTACTCTTCATCGGTTGCTATTGGATTGTCTTTTACATAATAAGCAAAAGCCCATTTCTTTAAAGTTTCTAATTTTTCTAAGTACTGTTTTTGAGTCATTTTCATCTCTTATAAATTAATGGTCACATTTTAGCATTTTTGACTAAATAATTAAGTACAAATCGCTATGATATTGCATGGAAGATATAAAAGCAAAAATAGAAACCCTACTTTATGAAAATGCAGCCGATTTTGAGATTTCAAAACTCCTTAAACAAGATATTAAAGACTATTTTGGAACGCTAGAAGAGAGTTTTTCTCAAAACAATGGTAAAAATTTTTTGGTGAAACATACTCGAAAAATTGACAGCATTTTACAACTGGTCTACAAAGTTGCCATGCGTTCAATGTTTGACACCTACATGCCTATGAAAAATACACTACCATTAACGCTTGTGGCACTAGGCTCTTATGGAAGAGAACAGCTCTGTGTCTACTCTGACATTGACCTTATGATTGTCTACAAAGAAGTTCCAGGCTATAACACAAAAGAGATGATAGAAAAAATTCTTTATATACTATGGGATGCTGGACTAAAACTTGGGCATAGAGTACATGAGGTCTCTGAACTTTTTGAAGTTTCCAAAACAGACATTACTATTAAAACGTCACTTATTGAGTCTCGTTTCATTGAGGGGTCAAAACAACTTTGGGGTCAAACTGAAAACGAACTACACCGAATTCGCAAGGACAATCAAGAAGCATTTATTGAAGCTAAAATTGAGGAGATGAAATCCCTTCATCGTAAATATCCTATGACCATGGAGCCCAATTTAAAAGAGGGAGATGGTGGTTTTAGAAATGCCAACTTGGTCTACTGGATTGGTAATATTTTGTACAACATTCAAAATATTGCAAACCTAGAGGGTAAAGTTATGTCTAAAAAAGAGTATGAAGAGTTCAAAGAAGCACTCTACTTTCTTTTTAAAGTGCGTTCTGCACTACACCTTGCTACTGGTAAAAAAGAAGATCAACTTAGATTAGAACTTATTCCACAGGTCGCACAATACTTAGGGTATGACACAGCAAAAAAACACATGCAATTTTCTCGAAAAGTTATTTCAAATTTAAAGGTCATAAGACTCTACAGTACCATTTGGATAGATGATCTTAGCTCATATTATGACAAAAATAAAATGCTTACACCCAAACAAAACAGTAACTACTTGGAACTTTTAGAACAACTAACCTTAGCAAAAGCCAATCAATTTCCAGTTCACCCTACTTTTCTAAAAGCACTCAATAATTGCAATAGAGAACCCAATGTAGACGAACAAGTTTACAAGACCATCTATAATATGTTTCAACAAGAGCAGAGTCATCTTATCTTAACAACCCTCATTTATACCAGACTGTTAGGGTACACCATTCCTTATCTAAAAAAAGTCATTAACCTACCACAATTTGACGGATACCATCAATATGCTGTAGGAGTACATACAGTAAAATGTATTGAAGCATTAGAGAACATTAACGACCCTTCTGTTCAACGACTCTATGATGATTTAAACGAACAAGAGAAAGTTTTTATTAAAGCTGTTGTTCTTATCCACGATGCAGGAAAAGGAAGACGTAAAAATCATTCTGAAGTAGGAACTGTACTTTTTAAGGGTTTAGGTAAAAAGCTGGGTTGCAATGAGGAGATGATTCTTATGGGGAAAAATCTTATCTTGTATCATACACTCATGAGTAGCACAGCACAACGAGAAGACCTACATTCAGAACGTGTCATTTTAAAATTTTCTTCTCATTTTCAAACACAAAAAGAGTTAGATTACATCTACATTTTAACGTATGCAGACATGAATGGAGTTGGAAAACCTATCTATAACGATTTTAATGCACGACTCATTAATACCCTTTACAAACAATCATCTTTAGCCATTTCAAATAAAAGGCTCTTACATGAAACAACCAAACGGGTAAAAAAAGAGCGACAACTACAACGACTTGAGAGCTTTAAAGTTTTACCAAAGTCACTACAAAAGAAAACCCTTAAAATCAACTCTGACCTATTTTTCATTAAGAACACACCTCAGAGAATCATTAACATTGCTAAAAAAGCACAAGCATTAAAAGAGTACGATTTTGTCATTACAAATGAACACTTCTTAACCATTGAAATTTTAAGAAAAGAGAACCTTGATCTTAGCTTTCTACTTCAAAAACTTTCCAGACTTGACATTGTCCAAATGGACATTTACAAACTCTTTTCTGGCATTAAGTATTTTCGTCTCGATTTCAATGAAACCATTAATGAAGGTGACTACATAGAACTTAATGAACTTCTTGTAGAGTCACTTTCCCAAATACATCGTCTCAATATTGAGAAACCAAAAATTTTTGAGAAAAATATCTTAATTGACTGTAAGCACTCAAAAGAGCATGCTATGATGCAACTTAACTGTTCTGACCAAAAAGGTCTACTTGCTTATGTTATTAATCTATTTGACAGCCTAGGCATTGACATTAGCTCAGCAAAAATTCACACAAAAATGAACAGAGTTAGTGACTTATTTTTAATCGAAAAGAATGGAAACTTTTGTAATAATACTAGACTCATAATAAAAGAATTAACGGAGAATTAAAAATATGTGTGGAATTGTTGGATATTTAGGAAGAAACGAAAAAAAAGAAATTTTATTAGACGGACTACAGGAGCTAGAATATAGAGGCTATGACTCAGCAGGTATTGCTATTATAGAAGATAAACAATTAAAAAATTTTAAAGCTGTAGGAAGACTTCAAAACTTAAGAGAAAAAACAAAAGATTATTTAAGTACAGGTTTTGGAGTTTCTATTGGACATACACGTTGGGCAACCCATGGTAAACCAACCGAACTCAATGCACACCCACACATGGGAGCTTACTCTTTTGTTGTTCATAATGGAATTATTGAAAACTATCAAGCCCTTAAAGAGGAACTACAAGCTGATGGTGTTAAGTTTTTAAGCCAAACAGACACGGAAACTATTGTTCACCTTTTTGAAAAAAACCATAACCAAACACAAAAACCATGGGACTCTTTTCAAGCTACCATTGCTAAACTTGAAGGGGCTTATGCAACACTTCTCATTACCGAAGCAGAAGCAGAAACCATTTTCTTTGCAAAAAATGGTTCTCCAATGCTTATTGGATTTAATGACGATGATGTCTATTTTGCTTCATCTGATACCCCCATTATTGGAAAAGCAACCGAAGTTTACTACCTTGAAGATGGTGAATTTGGGTATGCAAAAGATGGGAAAGTTACTCTTTTTAATGCCCAAGGAGAAAAAACATTTTCAAAACAAGCTTTAGCAACAGACAAAGCAATGGCTCAAAAAGATGGTTTTAGATTTTTCATGGAAAAAGAGATTTACGAACAGAGTCAAGTGATGAACGATACAATGATGGGTCGTGTTCTAGATGAGAAAGTCGACTTTGAAGAGCTCAATGAAAAGTTATTTGAAAACATTAACAACATTAAAATCTGTGCTTGTGGAACCTCTTACCACTCTGCTCTTGCAGGTTCTTACCTTTTAGAAAGAATTGCAAAAATTCCTTGTCAAGTTGAGATTGCTTCTGAGTTTAGATACAAAGAACCTCTACTAGATGACAAAACACTTTTTGTAACCATCTCTCAAAGTGGTGAAACAGCTGACACACTCGAAGCTCTAAAAATGGCAAAACGTGCTGGACTAAAAAGTCTTAGCATCTGTAATGTTGACAATTCATCTATTGTAAGAGAGAGTGACGCAGCCATTTTAACCCGAGCAGGAATTGAAAAAGGCGTAGCAAGTACCAAAGCTTTTGCTACACAAACCATGGTACTTTGGATGCTTACACTCTACATTGCACAAGCGAGAAAAACCATCTCAACTGAGATGCTCAAGTCGGAGTTAAGTGCAATGAGACATACACCAAAATCACTCGTAGTAACTGACAAACTTCACTCTAAAATGACACGTCTTTCAAAACGTTACCTTCATGGTCATGGTTTCTTCTTTATTGGAAGAGACCTCTTTTTCCCTCTCGCACTTGAAGGTGCATTAAAACTAAAAGAAATCTCTTACTTACATGCAGAGGGTTACCCAGCAGGTGAGATGAAACATGGACCAATTGCCCTTGCAGATTCAGAACTCTTTACCGTAGCACTCATGCCTAAAAATCTTCACTACGAAAAGATTAAGTCAAATGTAGAAGAACTCTGTGCGAGAGATGCAACCGTCTTAGCCATTTCACCAGAACCTTTTGAGCTCGCTGATGATTTTGTTCAAACCAAATTTGATGAACATGCAATGTTAGAATTTTTTGAAATGATGGTTATTACCCAGCTCTTAGCACTTGAAATTTCAGTAAGATTAGGCAACGATGTAGATATGCCAAAGAACTTGGCGAAGTCAGTTACCGTTGAATAAGTTTCAACGGTAGGGTCGGAATCTCCGACCACTTATAAAACTTAATAAGTAATTTTTAATCCAGCATAGTAACCCGTGTCAAATAACTCTCTATTTCCACCTTTATAGTCTGCATGAATGTTTCTATATCCAACATAAAGTCTTACATTTTCAATCATTTCAATATCAGCAGAGAATCTTAGTTCACCATAACTTTTTGAGTCTCCGAAAGAGAGAACACTTGGCGCATAAAGTCCTTTAGCTTCTAAAGCAACAGGAGGAATATTATATTTTAATGGAGGAAAAGTATAACGCGCTTTTGCCATTAAAGGGACAGCATTAAAATCATTTTTACCAACTTCTGCCCAAACATATTTTGCACCTAAAGTCAATTCAAGACCTTCTATTGCTTCAACTTTATTTGTAGCACCAATACCTGCTGCTATTAATTTATTGTTGTCTGCATTTAAAAAGTTAGCATCAATCTGATAAATAGTACTACTTGTCTGTAATGCTTTTAAATTTCTAGAATCAAGTACACCTTCAATTTCTAAATCTTTCTCATTAACATTCAGTCCAACACCACTCTCGGCTAGTAATAAAACTGAGGTGAAAAGTGTAGTAAACGCAATTTTTTTAAACATAAAATACTCCATTGTTAAAATTTATTTCGCATCATTATAGCATAGCTTTTTTCACTTTTCACAATTTATTTACAAAATTTCACTATAATGGTTCTATTAAATGGCATAAGGAGTATGTTATGAAAACATCTATTATTTCCCTACTTATGATTGGTACAACCCTTACAATGATGGCTAGCAACGGTGCAGAACTTTACAAAAAATGTGCAGGTTGTCATGGAGAAAATGGTGAGATGACAGCACTTCAAAAGTCTGCTGTTATTGCTGGTCAAGAGAGTAACTTAACCATTAAAGAACTTACTGCTTACAAAAATGGTGAACTTAACCAATATGGTTTGGGAGGCATTATGAAATCTCAGCTTATAGATGTTTCAGAAGAAGATATTGAGGCTTTAGCAGAATATATTGAGAACATGGAGAAAAATGCCTCTAAATAGAGGTCATTTTTACATATATTTTTTAAGTACTTCTGGAATCTCAATGCTTCCATCTTCATTTTGGTAGTTCTCCATGACAGCTACCAACGTTCTACCAACAGCCAATGCAGAACCATTCAAGGTATTTACCAACACATTTTTCTTTCCATCTTTGTAACGAATTTTTGCACGTCTTGCTTGGAAATCACGTGTATTAGAAATAGATGAAATCTCTCTGTACTTGTCTTGCCCAGGAAGCCAAACTTCAAGGTCAATGGTGGTTGCAGCAGAGAACCCAAGGTCACCTCCACAAAGTTCAACCACTCGGTGAGGAAGTCCCAGTTGGGTTAAGATGTCAGAAGCATTATCTACCATCATCTTAAATATCTCTTCACTCTGCTCAGGTGTCGTAATGGCAACCATTTCAACTTTGTCAAACTGATGCTGACGAATCATTCCACGTGTGTCACGCCCTGCACTTCCTGCCTCTTTTCTAAAACATGGTGTGTAACCTGTCAGCAAAATAGGAAGCTCTTTTTCAGTCAAAATCTCATCGTTATACAAGTTAGTAAGAGGTACTTCTGCTGTGGGAATAAGATACAAATCTTCATCGGCAATTTTAAAAAGGTCATCTTCAAACTTTGGTAACTGCCCTGTTCCTTGAAGCATTGCAGCGTTGTTAATGAATGGAACACACACCTCTTCAAAACCTTTTTCACGGTTAACATCTAAAAAGAAGTTAATTAAAGCACGTTCCATACGAGCAGCTTCACCACGAAGTACAGCAAAACGACTTTTAGCAAGTTTTACACCACGCTCAAACTCTATCCAACCGTTTACTTCTGCCAACGCCCAATGCTCTTTAGGTTCAAAGTCAAAGCTACGAGGCTCTAAAACTTTTTTAAGCTCTATATTGTCATCTTCATCTGCACCAGCAGGAACTGAGTCATCTGGAAAATTCGGCATGGCAAGAGCAACTACTTGTAATGCTTCTTCTGCTTCACGTGCCGTAGCTTGAAGTCCTACAATCTCTTCTTTTTTCGCATCTACTTTTGCTTTGAGTTCAGTTACATCTTTTTTCTCACGCATATACTCACCAAAAAGCTTAGACATTTTATTCTGCTCGGCTTTTGACTCTTCTAGAGTTGCATTTGCCCCTTTTAGAGTTGCAAATAGCTCTTTTAAGTTTGCCAATGTCTCAGCATCAACACCTTTTTTTACAAGTTTAGCACTTGCTTCATCAAAGTTTTTTTGTAAATATTTTAAGTCAATCATAGTTTGTACCTATTTATAGTGAAAATTTATTTGGGATTATAGTAAAAAGTAAAGAAGAAGAGGATTAAAGCGTAAGGGCTTACGCTTTAATCTAAAATATATTATGAAGATTAATAGATGTAGTTCACGCCAAATACAACAGAACCAATGCTGTCTACATTTTCAATATCGGTTACAGAATAACGGTAACCAAGGTCAAAATCTACCTCGTTTAACACAGTCCATGCTAAACCTGCTTGTCCACCATAAATCATTCCATTATTGTCTAATGAGAAATCATCTGTATAGGTCATCCAACCAATATGCCCACCAAGGTAAGGCTTAAAGACAATATTGTCGGTCTCATACAAACTCGCCCAGACAAAACGGTCAAACTGTAACATTGCTTTTTGGTACTTGTGTCCACCTCGGGTAAAGAAGTTTCCAGAGAGTAGCGTTCGCCACTCTTCATTTTGTGCACCAATTTTTAAACCAAATTCTGCACCTTGAACCCTAAGGTCAGAGCTTTTTTTACTTGTATTAAGGTTTGAGTACCCTACTTCAATTCCGAGTAATCTTTCAGATGAAAACTCATCTACTGCGTGAGATAATGAAAAAGTAAGTAAACTTGCTAAAAATATTTTATTAAACACTTTATTATCCTTTATGTAATTATAGAAATATAAAATTTTCACAATAATACACTAAATATGGTTAAAATATTATAAAAATCTTTATTTATATAATTAAAATTATAAATTTATTTATTTTTAATATTAATTATTTCATAGTCTACTGAATCTTCATTCTCTTCCATGTAACGTAATGCTGTAGCATGCAAGAAATTGCTTGATAGGGTGTAACGAAATTTAATCTTATAGTTTCCAAACAGAGGATTCTCTTTCATAAATTGTCGAGCTTCTCTTCGAGATGCTTTTACCTCTTTATGGTCAATCTTTAAAGGTGATTTTTCTTTTTTGTTCTTACACTGAATAAAGACAATCTCTTCTTTTTTCTTAACAATAAGATCAATCCCCTGAGCTGATTTAGCTTTTTCTTTTCCATGTTCCCACACCACATAACCAAGATTTCTATAGTAGTCTGCAACAAATTTACTATAGTCAAAACTATTTTTCTTAGAAATTTTATGACTTACACTACCACTCATTGCATAAAACTCAACATCTAATAGTTTACTATTGGACTTTTTAGATTTACTTTTTTTTAGTTGTTTAGTTTCGCTCTTTTTGGGTTCAAAAAGAACATCGAATATATCTATAAATTTTGACATTTTATTTTCCTTAACTAAATTTAATAATATATAACTATATAATAAGTTTAATAATATCTTAATTAAAATACATTAGTTATGACTGAAGTATTTATTTTATATATTTATTTTTAATAAAAAATGTTCTTTTTTGTAGCATTTACTTAAGTACTATAGTGCTATTATCCTCCACCTTTTAATCTCTCACAAAGTGAGTTTTTATGGGCTTTACTGAATCTATTATTAGGAAAATAAAATGGTCAATACAATCAAAAATATATTAATAATTTTAATATTATTTTTAATCACCAATACAATGAGTTATGGGAACTCATCTCAAGTTAAAACACCAGAAATTAAAAAAATTCTTTACTATGGGCAAAAATGGTATGTCGTTTTACATGATGTCCGTTCCTCTTCCACCTTAGGTGTAGAAAAACTTTATATAGATGGAAGTCTAACGAGTAGCATCAATGCTGGAACCAATGCAGCTGATCACAGAAGGGTCTTTTCATTCACTAAAAAGTATGACAAGAATCTTTGTCATACTGCCTATATTGTTCTTTATAATACACACAACAATATTGTTTCTAAGAGTAAAGAAATTCACTTTGGAAACAGAAGTAAGTGTACAAATAACAGTACTGTTCAATCCTCAAACGCAGAAACTCCTGAAATTAAAAAAATTCTATACTATGGAAAAAAATGGTACGTAGTTTTACAAGATGTCAGCTCCTCTTCTACCTTAAGTGTAGAAAAACTTTATATAGATGGAGGTCTAACGACTAGCATCAATGCTGGAACCAATGCAGCTGACCACAAAAGAGTCTTTTCATTCTCTAAAAAGTATAACCCAAATCTTTGTCATACTGCCTATATTGTTCTTTATAACACACAAAACCATGTTGTTTCTAAAAGTAAAAAAATTCAATTTGGAAACAAACACAACTGTAGCAATACAGCCAGTCCAAATGTCCCAAGTACCCAACCTAACAACAGTAGTAACAACAATCAAGCCAGCGTTCAACATAATGCCGATTACTATATTTCACTTAATGGTAGCGACAGTAACAATGGAAAGAGTCTAAATAATGCTTTTAAGACTATTGCTCATGCACTTGCCACTGCACGAGGAGGAGATACAATTTTAATGAAAGGTGGTGTCTATCGCCAAGGAAATATTCTCTACAACAAACGCGATAAAAGTGGTAAATATATTACCCTACAAAACTACAATGGAGAAAAAGTAACGATTAAAGGCTCTAAAGTCGTTAGAAGTTGGGAACACTACAGAGGTAACATTTGGAAACTTGTATCGGGAGACAATTCTGGGCTCAATAGAAAAGTACACTATCAACAAGTCTTTTATGGTAACGGTAAAAGTTTACAAAAAATTGGTTACCCTAACTACATAAAACAAGGAGGTAAATACATATGGCAATCTCCTTACAAAAGATATGTACCCATTAAAGAAAATTCACGTAATCCATTTGGTATGAGTGAAGGTACTTTTTATGTAAAAGAGCTTTCTAATGGAAATCATGACCTATACGTATGGCTTCCAAATGGAAAAACCCCAATTGATTCGGATGTTACAATGGAGGTTTCAGATGCACAGTTCATTCTTTATGCCTATGACGTTGACCATCTTAAACTAAAAGGATTAAGCTTTATGCACTCTTCCTCAGCAGGTTTTGGAAATTTCAAAAATGGTTTTCAAGGAGGTGTCGGTGTGTCGGTCGGACGTTATGCAATCGTTGAAGATTGTGACATTTCATACATGGACTTTGCTGGTCTAAGCCTCTCTTTAGGAGGTCAAGGTCATAGGTCTGAAAATATGCATCAAACAGTAAAGTATTCTAAAATTCACCATAATGGAGCCGTAGGAATATCTTCCACTACAGGTGGGTTTCTTATTGTAGAAAATGAGTTTTATGAAAATGGTCATCGCCCATTCATACAATATTGGCACACAGGAGCCATAAAAACTTCAGCAGGAGGATGGGGTAAAGTCTTAGACAACTACATTCATGATGAACATGCACAAGGTATTTGGTTTGACAGTTGTCACTCTCATGGAACAAATCGCATAGAGGTCTCTAGAAACTACTTAGATGGTATTGGTTACAGAAATAATCCTCTTGATCAAATACATATACGTGGTCATGGTATTTTCTTTGAACAATCTTCAAATATTTTAATTAGCAATAATATTGTTAATCGGGCAATTATAAGAGGAATCTACATTAGTCTTTCTCAAAATGTACAAGTTATAAACAACTTAGTAAGAAAAAGTAACATTGAGCAGTTGGGTGTAAGATACAGAGATGATTTAGGTTTAAAACTCTCTAATGTAAGCATTACCGACAATATTTTCTTGGACAAAGTTCCAAACAAATACATGGATGTAAAGGTATTTTACGAGACCGATAGAGATGCCATATTTAACCCTAACAATGTATTTAAAAACAACATTATCTACAATAGCAACGGAATTTACAAGGGAGACTTTTCAACTTCACATTGGTCATTTAATGAAAATTTAAAAGGAGTAAATCCATTATTTTTAACACATGGTAGTTCCAGACTTGATGAATGGACCATTGACAACAACAGCCCTCTTATTAACACTTCCGTTAGTGGTAAACATTTAAAATATGATTTCAGAAGAGTACTTAGAAATCGTACACGCCCAATGAACATGGGACCTTTCGAACAGATTAATGGTTCAGACTACACTAAATATAAGAGTAGTCATAAAAAGTTTAACACTTATAAATAACTTCTTTCTACTAAGCACTTCAATCTATTACGATTGAAGTGCTTTTTCAATTCTATTCATTAAAGAAAATTGTCTTAAGTTATCATTATCCTATTATAATACGCAAAATAACCGTATATTATTTATATAATACGATATAATACGTAAAATAAGTGTATATTTTAAGGAAAATAAAATGATTTATATTAAAGCATGGGGAGAAGATATTGGACAGCTCATAGAAGATAAGGGGATAATTAAGTTTAAATATTCATCAGCAAACGACCTTAATTTTTCGCCTATTAAAATGCCAATATCAAACAAAAGTGTACAAAATTTTTCTCATCTTAAATATCAACATGGACTTCCTGGTCTCATTAGCGACCACCTGCCTGGTAGTTATGGTATGGACTATATGGATAAATTTATATATGAACATCTAAAAAGAAAACCTACCATTATGGAGAGGTTACAATTTTTAGGAAGTCATACTTTAGGAGCTTTAGAATTTTACCCTGCTTCCTATGAAACGAAAGAGTATAAAGAGATATTGAATGTATCACAACTCTATATGGAGTCAAAAAAACTATTGAGTGAAAAGCATGAAAATGCTCAAAAAACAAATCCAACACTAAAGACGCTTATTGCCGTTTCAAACTCAGCAGGAGGTGGTGCAAAAGCAAAAGCAATCGTTGGATTTAATCCTACAGACAAAACAATAAGCCTAACCAGAAAACAAGGAGAATTTCCTGAAGGATTTTATCCTGTAATCATTAAATATGATGACCGTGATATTTCAATGTACCCAACATTGGGAGATGAATATAAAAAAGCCTCTATTCCTACTAAGTTAGAGTATCTGTATCATCTGTTTGCCCTAGAAGCAGGTAT
>Ga0256826_1001359_pt1 | contig 15237 bp, 14 predicted proteins | sample CV79metaG_FD_185975 | JGI IMG/M metagenome (GOLD analysis project Ga0256826, IMG submission 185975) | Hydrothermal vent microbial communities from East Pacific Rise, Pacific Ocean - CV79 | ecosystem: Environmental > Aquatic > Marine > Hydrothermal vents | place: Pacific Ocean: East Pacific Rise...
ATGTTTGGTGCAGCTAAGAAGCTGGCAAAGATCATCGATGATCGTAGCATTGATGTGGTACATCTACACTGGACTAAAGATATTCCTATTGCTGTGTTAGCCAAAACCTTATCCAAGAAAAAACCTAAGCTAGCACAGACAAGAAACATGACAATGACCCGTTTTAAAGATGACTTTTATCATCGTCTGCTATATAAAAACATGGACCTACTTCTTCCCGTAACCCATCAGGTAGCTGAACAGTTACAGAAGTTTATCCCAGAAAGTATCCGTCCAAAGGTAGAAGTGCTTTATATGGGTACAGATAAAGTGACATTGTTAGATGATTCAACGCTACAAGCTTTTAAAATCCAATACAAAATGGACAAAGATTTTGCTGTTGGTATGGTGGGTCGTATAGAAGAGCATAAAGGGCAGCATCTACTCATCGAAGCGCTTGCTACATTAGAGGGAGTCTCCGCTTTTTTTGTAGGCCATGAGATGAAAGAGGGTTACATAGAGACTTTAAAAGAGCAGGCCAAAGCTTTAGGGATTGAAGAGAGAGTACACTTTTTAGGATTTATGAAAGATCCAATGCACTTTATGCAAGCATGTGATGCTATGGTCTTAGCAACACCTTGTGAGACCTTTGGTCTGGTTGTCATTGAAGCGATGTCTGTAGGTACCCCTGTGATCGCTACAAAAGCATGTGGGCCGTTAGAGATTATTGAAGATGGTGTTAATGGCTTGTTGTTTGAAAAGAGTGATACAGCTGATCTCTCATCAAAAATTAAAGTATTAGTCCAAGATGAGAACCTTCTAAATAAGATAAAAGTAAATGCTATTGATAGCACTGATCATAAGTTTGAGACTGGCATACAGTTTGAAAAACTAAAAAAACTGTTTGGAGAAGTCGTTTGAGAGTCAGTATTATTGTAGCAGTCTATAAAGATATTGAAGCACTAGATCTTATAGTTAAAGCTTTAAAAACACAAACATACAAAGATTTTGAACTTATTGTTGCTGAAGATAATGACGCAATAGAGATGAAAGAGTATGTTGATTCAATCACAGGTATTGATGTTATACACACATTCCAAGAAGATATCACAGTACGAAAATCACGTTCACAAAACAATGCAATTTTAGCAAGTACTGGAGCATATCTGATCTTTATAGATGGTGATTGTGTCCCTTATAGTACCTTTATTGAAGGGCATGTTGCACTTGCTAAAAAGAAGAGAGTCTTGAGTGGTAGAAGGGTTAACCTTGGTCCAAAGTACTCAAAAGCAATTAGAGAACAGAAACTCTCTTCTTTAAGAGTTGAAAAAGAGTTTATCTGGAGATACCCTCTGATTGCTCGAGACACTACCGAACGTCATAGTGAGGCAGGCTTTTATTTTGACCCCAAAGGTCTTATCTATAATACTTTTTTAAAAAATAGAAGTTCAAATATAGCTATATTGGGATGTAACTTTTCGATCTATAAAGAAGATTTTGTTGCTGTTAATGGTTTTGATGAAGGATATGGTGCTTCACCACTTTCTGATGATACTGATTTACAATGGAGATTTATTGGTATGGGATATAAGATTAAAAGCTGCAAAAATATTGCAAATATATTTCACTTAAATCATAAACGAAATATTTCACGTCCTGGTAGAAGTAATCAGGAGTTAATGGAACTTTTTAATTGTAATCAAAAATCAAAAAAATATGTATGTGAAAAAGGTATAAATACCCATTAAATGTTTTTAAGTAGTTTTGATAGTAGAGGATAACTAGCTGTAACACTATAATTTTTAAAAATATGTTGTTTAGCTTGTTCCCCCATTTCTGTAGCTAAGACTCTATCATCAATAAGTTTCTGTATAGCTTCTTTCCATTGGTCGTTTTTTACAAGAATACCACTTTTTTTGTCTATGATTACTTCATTATTAACGCCAACATTTGATGCAATGGACGCAATGCCTATTGAAGCATACTGTATGAGTTTAAATCCACATTTTCCTCTACTCCATGGTGAATCAATAAGAGGCATAAGGCCAATATCGATCATTTGTAAATCTTGTATCTCATTAGCGGCAGTCCACTTTATAAATTGATATGAAAAATTGAATTTTTTTGGTGGTGGGTTATCACAAATAAAAAGAAATTCAACATGGCTATTTTCATTTAAGATTATTTGTATATCATCAATCATCTTTTGTGTAAAAAATTGATAATTTCCACTTGTCCCTGTCCACCCAACTGTTATTGTTGATTCTTTGTTATTTTTGGATGATTGATATCGATCTGTATCTATAACTGTAGGTATGACAAGTGTATTGTGATTATACTTTTTTGCGAAAGCTTCTAGATAGCTATTGCCACAGACACAAGTATGTGCCAAAGAGACTAGAGAACGCATTTTAGTTTCGTTTTGGATAAAGAGTGCATCATCATAGTCAAAAATTAGATTAGGGTTGATCTTTACTAACATGGACTCAAATAGTGTAGAGTTAGATTTATCAGAACTCATAGGTCGTTGCATATATAAAACATCATATTGTTTAGCAATCCATAATAAATATAAAAAACGAAACCTTTTGATTAATGATCTGAAAATTTTAGGTATTTTCTTGTTATGGTATTCTGCATAAAAAGTATCAACGTAAAATTCTTTTTTCAGCCTCTCGTAAAAAGCAAAAACCCGAAATCGAGAAGATGCTTCTGTAGGATTTTTTACAATAAATAATACTTTACGCATCATATGCTCCATATTTATTAGTAAGAAAATCTTTAACACCATAAAGAATGGCTTTTAGTTTTAAAAGTTTGTTCTCTTCCCATTGAATGATTCTAAACGTTTTTTTATAAAGAACTTTGTATAAAACTTTAGAGTAGGAAAAATTATTTGAAAATGATTTGGAATAATTTTGAGCCATATAGAGTCTATTACGAGTTTGGTAATAGACCCTATGATGTGAATGGGAGGATTTCATCTTTTTCTTTTTAAGAATAAGACTGGTATGTTCAGTTAATTCACCAATAGCATGAATCAGATACTGTTGTTGAAAGTGTACGATTTTATAGCCTTTTATTGATATTCGAAGGCAAAAATCATGATCTATTTCATCAATAAAAAGCTTTTCTTCAAATTGTCCAATATCTTCTATATAAGAGATGTTAATGATGTTTCCAGAAGTGATTACAATGTCTCTAAAGGTATATTCACAGTTCGTAGTGTTTGTCTCTTCTACAATATTTGGAGCAAAAATTGCAATTTTTTCAAAATGGGTAAAATTTTTTATACAATGTATGTAAGCGCTAAAATCTTCAAATCTACTATCTTGATCCATGGTTAAAAGCCATTGAGATTGTTTTTTTTGTGCATAGTCAATACCTTGGTTTAAAGCATTAGCAATTCCTTTATTTCCATTGTTGTTAATATATACAATATTTTTATTAAGTGCTAATACTTTTTCTATAAGTGCTTGATTATATTCTGTAGAATTGTCTATAAGGTACAAAAAATCAACATATTTAACGTAGCTCATAATATTTTGAGTTAATTCTGATTGAGGATTAAAGAGTACAACTACAGCTGTGATTTTCATATTAACCTTTCAAGATATTATTAAATGCATTGAGCTCATGCACAGGACTAAAGTATTTAGAGATCAAGGTATGGTTGTATTGTAAAGTCTCTTTTTTGTAAGTTTTTTTATTCAAGTCTAATAGCGAGGATTGTAAAGATTTTAGATCTTGATTAGGTATAAGTTTAAATGTAAATCCTAACTCCAATATCTCTTTAAATGAAGTGTTATCATAAGCAATACAAGATAGTCCATAATAAAGTGCTTCTATAAATGCATTACTTAAACCCTCTCCATCACTTGGAAAAAGAAAAATATCACTACTCAAATAATATGACTCTACTTTATCGGTATGTCCAACAAGGGTGATCTTGTCTTTATACGGTACCTGATCTAAAAAGTCCAAAAATTGTTGTTTGTATGGTTCATGAAAACCTCCAACAAGATTAAAGTTAAAATCAATATTGTTATCATGCAAAACACTACAAGCCTTTATGGCTGCTATCTGCCCTTTGCCATCTGCAATACGCCCCACATGTAAAAGTTGAAGGGGTTGATGTGGTTTTGCCTCAAAATCAATCTCTTGAGTTTGTGTAATGTTTAGAGAGGGATATATGACTTTAAGCTGTGTCTCTTTACCAAAAGGAATGATGTACTCAACATTACGACCAAGATGTTCACATATAGCAATATGGTAGTTGACTTTAGAATAGATCAATCTATGAAACCAATCTTTTTTTGGAGATGATTTTGTTGTGCCATGTCTAATAATCAGGTTGATCTCTAAGCCTAAAAAAGAAAAATATAGAGACTTAAGTTCTGAAGCACCAAGGAAAAGTACATTTTTAATACCCATCTCTTGAATAATCTTTCTAACTCCAAAGATAATAGAAGGACTAAGTGATTTTTTAAAAGATATCTCAGAGAGAGAGAATGGTGGTGTTGAAAGCTTTTTATAGTTTTGAGCTATAAACTTATCTTTTTGAACAATGAGTGTGACATTAGAGATCTCACTAAGCATTTGAGATAGCTTAAGTGCATCGATCTCCATCCCTCCTTGGTAAGGAGAGAGACAAATAACAGCAGTAGGTGCTTTTGTCATTGCCAGTTATTCTCTTTTAGCTGGTTAATATAATGACGTATCTTACGTTTAGGTTTCCACCCTAGAGCCTCAGTCTTAGCACTGATGACATCAGCACTCATACGGTTACCTTTACGCTCTGGTAGCATATTGATCTCACCACCAAACATCTCTGCGATCTCTTTGATGGTAAATGCTTCACCACTACCAATACCAAACTCATCACCATAACCATTTTCACCAACAAGGACCAAACCATCAATGATGTCATCAATATGGGTGAAGTTTCTTCTTTGCGTACCTGGACTCACTACTGTAAGGTTTTCGCCATTTTTACGCTTCTCTTTGAAGAGGGCAATAAGCGTAGCATACTTTCCTGTTTGGATCTCTCTTGGTCCATAGACATTGTAGAAGTAGGTAATGGCATAAGGAACGTTAAACCATGCGCCATAGTTCATCACTAATTCGGTATTGGTTGCTTTTGTCCAAGCATAAGGAGAAGCACTACGTCCAAGACCACCATCTCCAAACTTTGTTGAACTACCTGCATAAAGGATCTTACATCCCGCCTTACGAACAAACTCTAAGACAGCAAAGATACCATCTTTGTTGTACTCCCAGACCTTTTCAATGTCATCAAAACTCTGCTCGACTCTAGAGTATTCACCAAGGTGGTAGACCATGTCAGGGTTAAAGTCTACAAGTGTTGCAATATCTTTAGTACTACCTTTGATATAGGTAACATTCTCAACATGATTTGCTTCACTACCTGTAAAGTAGTTGTCGAGAGCGTAGACATCATTATTCTCATCTTGTGCCAATCGTTCACAGAGGTGGCTTCCTACAAAACCAGCACCGCCGGTTACTAATATACATTTTTTCATCATTATTCCTTTACGCCTCTTTTAAAAGCTCTTCATCTTTAGTATGAATCCATTTGCCTTGTTTTTTATCAATATAATGAAAGTGTTCATTAGTAAAGGCACCTTGTACACATACATAACGGTAAAAACGGTTGTTTACTCTTTGCTTGCCAATAGCATGGTTAACAACATCTGGTCCAGTTAAAGCATAAGCTCCACCAGTTGTTTTTTTTTCTTGTATATTTTTTACAACAATATTTATAGCATTTTTGTAAATTTCATTTTTAGGTGCTGTTGCCATAAAGTAGTTAGTGTAGTGTTGTTTGTTAAGTAAAAAGATCTCATTATCATCCTTTTTAATCTGTTTTGAGAGAGGCCAAACAAAACTAGCATCAATATCAAGGTAGACACCACCAAGATGATATAAAACTACTAGACGCCAAAAGTCAGCTTTAGCCGCACCATCATTGAGCTTTTTATAGGCTTCTAGCTCTTCTTTAGATGCGTGTTCTTCAAAAAACTTGAGAATGTTATCATCACTTGCATAGCGATACGCATAGTTTAAGGACATCAAACGATTCCAAAGGTAGTTGATGTACATTGGTAAACTAACTACATTAGAGTAGTTTGTCTGCCAAAATATTCTTGGAATCTTTTGTGATTTATTGCTGTTGACAATAGCTTTGCTTTGCTCAGGAATAGTAAAACGTATTTTAGGAAAAATAAAATGAAAAATGTAACCCAATCCTTTGGTAAGATTGCCTAGCACTTTAGTTATACGATTGGCAACGACGATGGGAAATGACATTGATACTCCTACTCTTTATAAGTCCGTATTTTACGTAAAAAGCTCTTAAAGGCACCTCTAAAGAGGAATTGTTGTAAAATACAAAGATATTAATATAAAGAGTCCTTAATTGAAAGAAACTTTAAAGCGTTATTGGCCCCTACTTAGAGAATACAAATTTTATTACTTCATAGTTTTTATAGGTATTTTGTTGACGGTTAGTGCTACCGCTGCAACTGCTCAGATCATGCAACCACTTATGGATGATATGTTTATAAAGCGTGATCCAAAGATGTTAGTCTATATCCCATTGATGTTGATAGGGATCTATGTTGCAAAATCAACGGGCCGTTACTTGCAATCAGTCTATATGAACTATATTGGACTGAGTATGGTGACTAGACTAAGAGCCTTACTCTTAGAAAAAATGCTTCACTTAGACATGCAAAAGCAACTAGAAAGCAGAAGTGGTGAGATGATCGCTCGTATTACAGGGGATATAGGTAGAGTACAATACTTTGTTTCCAATATGCTTCCAGAACTTTTTCGTGAGGCTTTAACAGTGGTTGGATTGGTGGCTTATGTCATCTATCTTAGTCCGGAACTCTCTTTTTATGCTCTTGTAATTATCCCTGTTGTGATCTACCCCTTGATTTTGATTGCAAAACGTCTGAAGAAGCTTTCTCATCGTTCACAAGAGAAAAATGCAGATGTTGTTACCCGCCTTACAGAAGTGTTCAACAATGCAGAGATCATTAAAGCAAATGCAACTGAAGGGATAGAACTAGAGCGTTTTTCTGAAGAAAATTGGCGTTTTTTTAAGATCAATATGAAAGGGGTCTATACCAATGAGCTAGTTTCTCCTATATTGGAGATCTTAGCGGCACTTGGGTTGGCAGCTGTGATTTATATTGGTGGGCAACAAGTATATGATGATAAATTGACTGTAGGTGAGTTTACAGCCTTCATTACGGCTGTTGGATTGGTTTTTCAACCTATACGCCGTATAGGATCTATATATGGTCGTATACAAGATGCCTTGGCTGCAAGTGAACGTATTTTTAAAGTTTTTGATATTGAAAATAGTATTGTTGATGGAGAGTTAGAACTCCAAGAACATATAGAAGAGATCGTTTTTAATGATGTTCATCTTTCATATGGAGAGAAGACAGCACTTAAAGGGATTAATTTGAGTATCAAAAAGGGTCAAAACTTTGCACTTGTTGGTGATAGTGGTGGTGGAAAAAGCTCATTGATCAATATGTTGTTGCGTTTTTATGATCCAAAAGAGGGAGAGATTCTTTTAAACGGTGAAAATTTAAAACGATATACACAAAAATCTTTACGTAAAGAGATTGCTGTTGTTTCTCAACGTGTTTATATCTTTCAAGATTCATTGGCAGCTAATGTTGCCTATGGCGAAGAGATCGATGAAGAACGTGTGAAGAATGCATTAGCATTAGCAGATGCTACAAGCTTTGTAGAGAGTTTAGATGATGGTATTCATACGAAGATGGAAGAATTTGGGGCAAACCTTTCAGGTGGGCAAAGACAGCGTATTGCCATTGCTAGAGCGATCTATAAAGATGCTTCACTTCTTATACTAGATGAAGCAACGAGTGCCTTAGACAATGAAAGTGAAAAACGAATCCAAAAGGCACTAAATAGTTATGTCAAAGATAAGATCACTATTACCATTGCACACCGATTGAGTACTATTGAAAGTGCTGATGAGATCTTAGTTTTCCAACAAGGTGAGATCGTTAGTAGAGGAACACATAGTGATCTTCTTGTTGATTCAGATGTATATCAAAGGTTATCTGGAGAGATGCCTCTTTAACCTTTTTTTTATCTCTTTATAGGTTTGTTTTATGAGTTGCATAGAGGTTATATCTTGTAGCAAAAGTGTAAAGATGGTAGATCTAAAACTTTTAGCCAGTTCAAGGTTATTGAGTCTAGTATGGTAGGTATATAGTGCCATAGATGTACGTAACCACATCTCTAGTTGCACATCTCTTTTTTGACTTGAATGTATACTCTCTTTATGTACTCTGTATTTTGAAGGTAAGATATGGCTGATATATTTTCCTTTACCATATTGTCCAAGATATGACCATATAAATAGATCTCCATACGGAGCGATAAAATGTTCTGGAGGTATCTGCTCAAAATGATTTCTAAAGCATGTTGTTAAGGTGTTGATAGGCGTCGCTTCTTGAAGTTGTTTTGCTGTTAGATCTTTAGTAGCACCTTTTGGATAATCTGTGATTGTTCCATCTGTGTTAAAGGCAATTACATCAGTATAGGTCATAACATAATCTGGATGTTTTTCTAAAAAATCAACTTGTTGTTGTAACTTATCTGGATCACTCCAATAATCATCCCCTTCACATATAGCAAGGTATGGGGCATTACTTTTTTGAAATAAGAGTACAAGTCCTTTTATACCTTTAGAGTATTGGTTCTCACTTTCAAAAATTGGTTTAATAATTTTTGGAAAAGCTTCAACATATTTTTTTATGATATTAGATGTATTATCTTGAGAACAGTCGTCTCGTACTAAGATTTCAAACTTAAAGTTTGTTTTTTGCATTAAAAAGCTGTTGAGTGCATCTTTAATATAATGTTCGTGATTGTATGTTGTGCAACATATACTTAATGTTGCTTCTTTTTCATCGTTTGGCCAATCTCTAGTGACTTCATCTTGTGTGCGTTGTATCATTACTGATTAGCTTTTAATATCTTATCTCTAAGCGTACTGCCTTGCATGACATTTTGTGAATGTAGCTCTAAAAGCTTATGTGTACGTTGAAGTAGTTCTTGATTACTTGCGAGAACCTTTCGTTGTTCATCAAGCCATATATTGTCTTCTAGTCCAACGCGTATCCCACCATCCATAGCCATAGCCATATGATGTGCTTTAATAGATGCATTACCTATGCCTCCAAAACTCCAAAAACTGTTTTCTGGAAGTTCTTGCAATAACATTCCTGCATGAAGAAGAGAAGCTTGTGCAGATGCAATGTTTCCTAACATCAAGTTAAAATAGTTAGTAGGAGAAAGTATGTTTTTGCTAATTAAATACTTTGCATAGTTAAGCATACCAACATCAAAGATTTCAAGTTCGGGTATGATGCTTTGTTCATGCATAATATGGGCTAGAGCTTCAATATCTTCAGGGTTGTTAATACTACTTGAATTGGTAAAGTTCATAGATGAAAGGGTAAGACTCGCCATATCTGGCTTTTCATCTCCTTGAAGATAGAGTGGTTCAACTCTTTTTTCAAAGCTTTCTTGGTTACGCGCACTTAAAGAAACACAAATCAAAAGCTCAGGAGCATAACGCCTAATCTTAGAGATCAACGTCCCATATAGTTTAGCATTAAGAGTAGGATGTTGTTCTTCATCTCTGATGTGAAGGTGAACAATGGTAATACCTTGTATATAGGCTTTATGAACATCTTCAACGATCTCATCAATAGAGAGTGGTACAAAGGGTGTCATCTTTTTTGTTGGGATAATACCTGTGGGTGCAAAATTAATGATACGCTGCATCTATATCTCTTTAATAAATTTAGCAGGAGAACCAAAAACTAAAGTGTTTGCTTTAACATCTTTAGTGACAACAGCACCTCCCCCTATAATAGCATTGTCTCCAATGGTAATCCCATCAAAAACAGTAGCACCAATACCAATAGTAACGCCACTACCAATATGACAATTGCCTCCAATGTTACAACCAGGGTTGATGGAGCTAAAGGCTTCTATAACAGTATGATGGCCTACGGAAACATTTCTGTTGATCGTTACAAAGTCATGAAGTGTGGCATATTGGGCGATAACACTTAGTGGGCTAATGTTAACGCTATTTGCAGTAGTTACACCGTTTGTAATGACGGCACTTTTATGTATGATAGGGTAAAAGTTTTGGGTATTGATAGGTGCTTGATTCTTAAAATCATTTAGAATTATTTTTTTGATTTTTGGGGACATACCTGTTAAAATGTATTGATCTTCTGCTTGCGGTCTGAAGTCAGATATAGGGATCTCTTTAGTAGTGATCTTGTGGTGAAGGTAAGGCATCTCATCAAAACGATTTTCTTTAGAATCAATATTATTAATGATTGTCACAGTAACTTGCTCTTTGAAAAGGCTATATAAACTATCTAAGATAATTCCTAGTGTTGTATTGCAGTGCCCTAAAATAATAAAATGATTTTTATGCATATTTTTCCTTAGTTATATGATTATAACACGTTAACATTTTTGCTGAGACATCTCTGTGTGTGAGCATAAATTTGAATCTGACATAATCATCTGTTTTACCTGCTCTTTGGAGTTAAACATGAGCAGATCAATGATAGACAATCCTTTTACAAAACTATCTCTTTTAGATTGTGAGTACGGGGTTAAAATAGGTTGTACAAATGTTAGTTTGATGCCATTGCTTTTATATTTATGGTCATCAAAGATTGCATAACCACTGGGTGCATTAAAATAAGTTGAGGCATTAAGGTATTTGCTAATAGTTAAAGCCCAATCATCAGCTTTTTGAATGGTGTCTCTACGAAAGTTGAGTTGAGATGCAATTTTATAACGAAAGGGTATGTCGAGGTAGTTACATATCATCTTTGTAGAATTAATACTTAGGTTTAAAAAACTGTCATCGGTTGAGTCTAAGATACCTTTTACAAGGGTCATAGTGGCTTTATAATGAGGGGCATTGAGCTTTTTGTAGGTAGATAGTTGACCATAAATTTTTACTTTCCAAGGCTTTTCTTGATTGATTTTTACTTGGGATATTAGGCTACCCTTGGGATGTTTTTTTATAGGAATATGAATATATTGAAAGCTTTTTGTCTGTTCAAAGTTTAAGATCCTATTTCTATTCATCCAACTTTTTTTATTATATTGGACAACATCAAAGAAGACAAAAAGATCACTATTGTATATGAGTTGCCAGTAGCCAATGTACGGAAAAAAATAGGGCTGCATGATAGCGACTTTCATGTGGCTTCTTTAAAGAGAGATATGTAAAATTAGTGTATTTAGATATTTGTTAAATATATCATGTGTATAATTTAAGACGATAATACCATATTCCACGAGATAAACGTTTAATTTGTTTGTATGTTTCTTTTTTATTCATTAAAAACACTTTGTACAGTTCAGTTGAATGTTTTAAAAGTAATGTTTCTAATGATTTATTATAAAAACAAGAATCAAATTTTTTTAGTTTATAAATTAAGAGAGTTAAAAAGTCTTTTGTATGAGAATTAATAGATTCTAGTTCTTGAAAAGCAGTTAATCTTTTAAGTAGTTTGGCTCTGTCTTCATAAACTCTTTTTTCTCGAATTATTAACCTTTGAAAAAAAGGAGTAGGCTTTTTTATACAAGTTTTTGTTGCTTGAGTAGTATGCCGTCTATATAAAACTAAAGAATCTTGTAAAAACTTTATTTTACCATTATTTGATGCAACAAAAATGATCCACCAGTCAGGGTAAATACCTACTTGAGGAATGGGAAAAATAAAAGGTAATAAGTCTGATTTGAAAAGCATTGCATGTGCGGATATTCCTGATCCAAAAATATAATTAAGGCTATTGGAGCTACTGATTAAATTAGCAGTTTGTGAAAAGTAATTTTCTTGCAATATATTATTATCTTCATCTATTGTAGTAGAATCTGAAAATATTAAAGTATTATCTTGAATATTGTCTAAAAGTCTTTCTAGTTTATTAGGTTTCCAAATATCATCTTGATCTGCAATAGCAATATAGTTGCCAGTACATTTTTGTAAGGCATCAGCGGTATTTTGAATCAATCCAACATTGTTCTTTTGAAGATATAGATGTAAGCCTTTTGTTAGTTTATACTCTTTGAGTATTTTTATAGTGTTGTCTGTTGATCCATCATCATAGGCAATAACTTCTATATTTTTATAGGTTTGCGCATAGATAGAGTCTAGTTGTTCACGAAGATATCGTTCTCCATTGTAAGTTAGTATTGGGATTGAGATAAGAGGTGCTTTGTTAGGCATGTGAATCTTTTTGAAATAAAGGTACAAAATAATATTTTATACGATGATGTACTATTTTATAGTTTAGTTGTAAAAATTTTTGGATTGAGAGTTCTTTGTATCTGAGTTCAAAGATAATATTTTTAAAATGCTCTGCAAGCATAGTATTTTGCATACGAGAGTGGTACAAATAAAGGGCTGCAGCAGTTAAAGACCACATTTCGAATTGTACATGTTTCTCTTTTTTAGAATGAACGCCTCCATCATGAATCCTATAGCAAGAGGGCTTGATGTCTGCTAAGTATTTACCCTTACCATATGCTCCTAGTAATGACCACAAAAAAAGATCACCATACTTAGTACAATCAAACTCTTTTGGTATCTCTTTGAGCACATTTCTAAAACAAGTTGTTAGTGTATTGATTGGTACTGTTTTTTGAAGCTCTATTTTTTCTACATCTCGGGTAACACCACCTATGTAGTTTTTAACAAGACCATTTTCATTAAATGCTTCAACAGATGTATAGGTAATAACATAATCATCATTTTTTTCTAAAAAATCAACCTGTTTTTGTAACTTTAAAGGATCTGTCCAATAATCATCTCCTTCACAAAGAGCAATGTATTTTCCTCGTGCTCTTTTAAGATTTTCGATCCCATTTAAATACATGCCTACATTTTTTTTTCTACAATTTTCTTTAATAATATTTGGATAATTTTGAGAATATTTTTTAATAATTTCGGCTGTAGAATCTATAGAACAATCTTCATCTATAATAATTTCAAAAGAAAAATTTGTTTTTTGTCTGAGAAAACTTTCTATAGTTTCAGCTATATAAAGTTCATGGTTATATGTAATAGTACAGATAGAGACAACTGGTATATCGGTATTATCAGTCCAATGCTTAATAATATCAACTTCAGTTGGGAGAGGTGTTCTAAGTTTAGTATTTAATGTATAGTTGTTAATAATGAAGTCCTCTGTATCTTAGCTGTTTTCCAAAAGTTATATGCATTTTTATAAGTTTGTATATATAGACCTAATTGTTCATAAAGATACTTTTTGTCATAGCCAATCAGCATAGGAATAAAAACTAAAGTATTTTTTTATTTATGAGTATAAAGACCATTTAATCGGATGTTTCTATTTTATCAAAATTATAATATTTGTAAACAAAATTTATAAAATTAGTAACTGATTCATTTGAATTTACTTCATCTTCTTTCATTACGTTATACAATAAATGAGCAGTAGCCTGAGCTTCTTCAATATCATCGAAACCGTAAGCCACACCATATCGGTACTTTTCTACAGGTTGCCATTGTTCCTTGGATTTTCCATCTATAGGCACTACAATTGATATACATCCACAGAGTACAGCATATTGTGAATAAAGTGTTTCTGTATCATAGGAAATGAAATATGTGCATTGATTCATAATTTCAGCAATTTCAATATGGGCTTTTCCATCTAAAAGTACAGAATCTTTTAAGTCGTGTACTATTTTTTTGCCTTTACCTTTTCTTAGCATATAGCAACTTGAACTTCTTTTCCCATAGTTTATTTGTTTGTATAAATCATCTCTAAGCATCGTTACTTTGAGTAAGTTATCTTTATGTGGGTTTAGCTCAATATCATTAAAAATTTCTTGATAAAAAAAGAAAAGATCATTTTTACCAAAATTAACTCTACCGGTGTGAAACCCTGGTTTGTGTAAGAGCCATCTAACCGTATTTTTTGCATTCAGCGGATTTCCATCAATAATTTCTGGATAAATAACTATAGTTGAATTAGAAATAAAATGATGATTATATAATATTGGAGTATGAAGTGCTTTTAAAGTAATCATTCTTCTGCAATGTTTAATCCCCCTAATAATATTAGTAACAAAGCATTTACTTTTTTGATAAGATGGGACTACAAAAGCTTTTTCACCATGTCTGTTTAATAAGTCACATAGTCTATGCAAAGCAATGATGCCTCCACTGCTTTCATCAAAAGATGGTGTATAAATAATAAATTTTGGCTTTTTTATTCTCATAATCATTTTTGTGGAATGAAAAACATCACTGTCTCATCGGTACCTTCAGTGTAATGTCTAATATATAAGTTATAGTCATCATGAATAGCCAAAATTTGCTTAGGGATTTTCCAAAAATCATCTGCTTTATGGTAAACACTAATTGCAAGTTTAGGATGGTCATTTATAATATGTTGTTTCATTCCTTCAAGTGCTAATGCTTCTGCCCCTTCAATATCCATTTTGACAAAGGTGACCTTTTCATCTACGATACTATCTAATGTATCCACATGAATTTCTACCGAACCTTCTAGTGAAATACTACTTGCTGATCCTGAGTTAGTATCAAACTTTAATGTTTCTTCTTTGTTAGATAAGCCTTTTGAGATAAAATTTACATTTTTATATGACTTTAAATTTTCTTTCGCAAGTTTTAAATTTTCTTCTGATGGTTCAAAGATATAAATAGCTTTATAGTCAGGAGAAAGTTTTATAAATTCTAAGCTTGTTTGTCCATCATATCCACCAGCATCTATAAAAACTTCATCTTTTTGTAGGTCTAAAAAATCTTCAAAGTATTGTCCAATAGGGTCCACAATATAATTTTTCATATATGTTAAATCCTTTGTAGATCGAAAATTTAAAATATTGGTAAAAACTGCTTTGGATTTATCATCTGATAATCTACTATATATATAATCGTATTTATCTCTATTTATTTGTAGATCGTTATATGCATCATCTAAGAAAGGCATAGTGAGATTTGTATTTTGTGCGTACACCATTACTTCTAAATAATTTAAGATATTTTTAATACCTTGTTTTTGTAATGATTTTATTGCGCTATGTGGATATATAGCTAATGAACAAGAAATTACAATTGCATCTTTGTCAATAAAATTACTTTTA
>Ga0256826_1001360_pt1 | contig 15222 bp, 16 predicted proteins | sample CV79metaG_FD_185975 | JGI IMG/M metagenome (GOLD analysis project Ga0256826, IMG submission 185975) | Hydrothermal vent microbial communities from East Pacific Rise, Pacific Ocean - CV79 | ecosystem: Environmental > Aquatic > Marine > Hydrothermal vents | place: Pacific Ocean: East Pacific Rise...
TTACTTATATTTAATATATTTAGTACTTATTAAACTTTAAAAAATCTTATAAAATTTCAAAAAACCTTCTCTTTTATTAAAAAATATATAAAAAAACTAAAATATTTTAAAATGTTAAAAAATATTTAAGATTAATGCTGTTATAATTCATTACAACAAAAAAGAATAAAAGGCACGGCTATGACACATCTTACTAAACTAGCACTTATCTCTACAATCACTTCAATCTTCTTCGTAGGATGTGGCGAACAAGGTCCAACAACTTCAGAAACTCCAACTGAATCAAGTGTTAGTTCAGTACTTACAACTTCACAAGTAGTAATTTTAGATGCAATTAACAAAGCAAGAGCAGAAGTAAGAGATTGTAATGATGGTAGAGGGTTGGTTGGACCTTCAGCTCCTTTAACTTGGAACAATGATTTATATGCATCTGCTTATGAGCATAGTAATGATTTATCTGTTAGTGATACATTTTCTCATGTTGGTTCAGGAACAGTATCGGATGTTACAGGTTCAAATCTTGGCGAAGCGAGTCTTTTTAGTGAGCGTATTCAAGCAAATGGTTATAGCAATTATAAAATTATTGGAGAAAATATTGCAGGTGGTCAAGAGAGTATTGAATTGGCAGTTGAAGCATGGTTGGCATCTCCTGCACACTGTACAAATATTATGGAATCAGATTTTAAAGAAGTGGGTGTTGCTGTTGTTAGCAATCCTAATTCAACTTATAGAGTTTATTGGACTCAAAGTTTTGGTGGTAAATAATTTGAAATTATTACATTTAAAGTAAATGAACATAATAAATTTTATAATTACACCATACTTTTTATTAAATTTATTATCTTCATCTATTATATCTTCAAGACATCACAACTTTTCAACAAATAAATCCTATAATACTTTTTGAATTTAAAAAGAATAGGAAAAGAATGAAAAATAAATTATTTATATTTTTATTACTATTGGGCATGGAGACACTTTTTGCTCAAAATTATATTAAAGAATTGCGTACCAATAATATTACAGAGACTTTTGAAAAAAACACTATTGTTTTAATTAAGTTTTCGGCTCCTTGGTGTGCTTCTTGCAAGTCGATGGAGCCAAGTTATCATAGAATTGCAACAGAGATGAAGGATAAGGTTCTTTTTTCTGAGATTGATATTGATGAGGAGCTAGAATTGGCTCAAGATTTTGAAATAGACAGTATTCCTACACTGATTTTGGTTAAAAATGGTAAAGAGATAAAGAGGCATACAGGAGAGTTAAACGATGATGAGATTTCTATTTTTGTTAACCCTTTAGGTTTTGTTGCACAATCGAAAAAAGAGTGTTCTAATAAAATAGCTGATTCTTGTGATAAGTTGGCTCAAATGTATGATGGTGGTTTAGGCATTGCGGTGGATAAAGAGAAAGCGATTGAGTTCTATTTAAAGTCGTATGGTTTAGGTAATGTAAAATCTTGTTTTAGTGCAGCTTACATTTATGACATTGGCGAGGGACTTCATGAGGACAATAACAAAGCTTTAGAACTCTATAGCAAGGCTTGTGAAGGCAAAGATCAAGTTGCTTGTCATAACTTGGCATTGATGCATGAAGAGGGAGAAGGAACAAAAATTGATATGAAAATAGCAGTGGAATTGTATACGAAATCATGTAATTATGGATATGGCGATGCTTGTTATAATTTAGCAAGTATTTACGAAAAAAGAAAAGATGTAAAAGAGGCAGTGAATCTTTATCAAAAAGCTTGTGATAGTGGAGACAGTGAAGCTTGTACGGCAGTTAAAAAATTACAAAAATCTACAATCACTAAAATACTTTAAATTTTTTAAAGTATTTTTAGTTCATGGTAGCTAAATGTTTTAATTATTTTTTCTAATTGGGTTAGAACATCCATTAATTCTTTGGATGCATGTTGTAAATAGGTAAAGTAAATTTGTGCTTCTTCTTTTTCTCTAGGCGAGACATTATGATAGTTAAATGTAAAAAATTTTTGAAGAATAGATTTTTTTGAAGGCATTAAAAAAAAGATTTCATAAATATTTTGGTAAACCTCATGTAGTTCATTATGTTTAACTTCTATCTCTTTCATCAAGCGTTTAACCCGTGGAATTTTATGTAACATATTCCCTTCTGTATAGAGCCATCGTCCAAATAGACAGGAGTCTGATTTTAGTGGAATAAATTCTTTATCAACAGGAAGTCCTTCAACCAAATGTTTGGCACGTTTTACCCAACGAAGATGGGCTTTTTTTGCATCAAAAATATGTTGAAGTAAAGATGTTTGATTCATAATAAAATCCTTGATAAATATATAATAGGATTTTATCCTCTTAATATTAATAGATAGTTTAAAATTTAAGTTTAGATTAATTCTTTATATATAATAATGATTTTAAAGCTTGTGAATAGTAATACTTATTAATATGTTGTTTTTGTATATCCCAACACCACAAGTTATTTTTTTCTAAATGTACTCCACCAATCCAACGATCAATATCTTTTAATTGCAACCAATGAAGCTCGCCTTCGAGTATTTTTTCTCCAAATTCTGTAATTTCTAAAATTTGACCGTTTTTTTGAGAATAGATTAGCTTATATTCAATAAAGTTATCTAAAATTTTCCAAAAAATAATATCGCCCATAAATTTTTCTTTTTCATAGTTTTGAGCTTCTCTAAAAATCTCTTTAGGATTATTAACTCCTTTGGAAATAACGAGTAGGGCTTGATGCTCTGAACGTGATAACCCATTTTTACTATTGGGATATTCTTCTAACATGCGTTGAACGGATTTTTTTAAAAAGGGCATAAGGGATAAATCTATTTTTAATAAATCAAACCACTTCAAAGGAGCTGGACTAGAAAAAGCAAACCAAGCTTTTTTTGCTAATTCTAGATGTTCTTTTGTAATGGTTTTTTCATAGTATAGAAGTTTAGAAATGTCCTGAATGGAACACTCTCCTATATATTGTTCTGTGCTAATGAGGGTTAGCTTTACAGACTCTTTTGCATTCTTTTCAAACCATGCTAAAATTTGAATAAGTTGGAGTTGGTCATAGAGGTCATGTTCAAACCATAAAATGATTTTATGATACTTATGATAATGTTTTAATACTTGGTCTCGTGCTTGAAAATCTTCTTCAAGTTCTTGTAGTTTGCCAAATCCTTGTTGATGAATGAAGGAGGCTCGTATTGTAGAGAGTTGAGATATGTCATCTTTTTGAGGAACAGGTCCTTCATGTAAAAAATCTCGCCATGGTAAAAAGTGACCATTAATATTTCCTTTTTTCATAATATCAATAGCTACATCTCCATTAACAATATTAAGAATTTTTAACATATTATCTCCTCTATCTTTTTATTATACACTATAAATTTAAATATATTTCTTTACGTTATAATTATCCATGTCAAAAATATTAGCACATCTCTCATCTTTTTTTCTTTTTTTAACACTTTTTTTCTTTGTGGGCTGTTCTGCCACAATTCCTGTTTCATGGAAAGCACGGATTCTTAATGCTCAAGTTCCAGCACAAACCTTGATTTATGATGAGTATGGAGAGCGTTCCAAACCTACATTACTCTTTTTGCATGGTTTTGGAGAAAATCGTTATACATGGCGTTTTTTAGTTCCTAAATTGGCTCAAAAGTATCATCTTTTTCTTTTAGATTTAAAAGGTTTTGGTGACTCTCCCAAAAGTCGAGATGGATTTTATTCTGCTTATGATCAAGCTTATTTGGTTAATAATTTTATTAAAAAGAAAAACTTAAAAAATATTACTTTGGTTGGACGCTCTTTTGGTGGTGGGGTAGCATTAATTTTAGCATTGATGCAAAAAGATAAGTTAATTGAAAAAAATATAAAAAAGATGATACTTATTAACAGTATGATTTATAAACAAAATTTGCCTTCAATGATGGAAGTTTTGAATAAACCAATTATTGGTTGGTTGGGAATATATTTAATAGAGAACAGATACATTGTAAAAGAGGGCTACAGATATGGATTTTTTAATGATGCACTTATTCCAAAAGAGAGTATTGATTATGCCGCTGCTTATCTAAGTTTTCCCAATGCCAAATATGCTTATTTAGAGACCGTTAATCAATTGGTTCCTGAAGATTTGGAGGTTTTAGAAAAACGTTATAAAGAGATTACTTTACCTACCTTAATTCTGTGGGGTAAACAGGATGTAGCTATTTCCGTAAAAAAGGCCTATCGTTTAAATCATGAGCTTCCTCATAGTCAAATAGAAATTTTCGAGAAAGCAGGGCATCTTCCTCAAGAAGAAGTTCCTAAGCTTGTGAATAAGGCAATTGAAAAGTTTATGGAAGAGAGACAATAACATTTTGGCTTAAAGGAGTCCAATAACTCATGGATATATTTGCCTCTCTTAGTCTATCTCCTGTCCATGTATTACAGGTATGAAAAACATTGTAAGAGTAGAGAGAATCATAAAATAAATCATTAGATGTATAACCTTTATATGTTCTTATAGTACTGGTTAAACTTCTAAGAATACTTTGTTCAATATGTTGAAACTGTATTTTTGATATTTTAATTTTTTTAATTTTTTGGTAGTTATGAATATTCTGAATATAGTTAACATGTATTAAAGATAAAGTATTTGTAAATAGGGCTTTTACTGTGGTAGTAATGCTTAAATCATTCCATGTTGGCGTATTTAAATAAGTCTCTTTATCTCCCCACCCAATTGCTAAATATCCATGCTTTCTTTTAATTGTTTTTTTAAATTTTTCTTGAAATATACTGCTTGTATCTTCTATTTTTACAACAATATCACTATGCATGTCATTATAAAGAATATAGAACTCTATGGTTGTATCTTTTTTTGAAGCAGATGTAGGAAAATAACTTAATATGACTGCGATAATAAAGTAAAGAAAAGTTATAAATATTAGTGTTAAAAGAGTGAAAAATAGCTTCTTTAAAATTTTATTCAAGGTTAATGTCATAATATAAAATATCCTTTTGTTCTCGATGGGTTTTCTAATCATAATATAATTTTTTTACATTATATTCAACTATTGACAAATGATTAATTAAAAAGAGATATAATACAGAATAATAGGAAAAAAGGAAAATAAAAATGAGTGTTAAAGTTGTTTGTACACATTGTGGAAAAGTAAATAAAATACCCAAAAAAGAGAGCTATGCAAAAGCCAATTGTGGACACTGTAAGGAGTCCATGTTGGGACAAAAACCATTGGATGTGGATAAAGAAGATTTATTGCACATTTTGGTTAACAGTGAAATCCCCGTTGTGGTTGATTTTTGGGCTCCATGGTGTGGCCCTTGTATTCAAATGGCACCTGCCTTTGAAGAGGCTGCTTTAGGATTATCTCTACAGGTTCAATTTTTAAAAGTTAATACTGAAGAGCATCAAGCTTTGGGTGCAATGTATGGGATTGAAAGTATTCCTACGATGATTGTATTCAAAGGTACAGAGGAAGTTGAACGTGTCTCTGGTGGAATGAGTGCTGGACGTCTAAGTAATTGGGTAAAACAGTTTGTTTAAAGTAAAAAAAAGGATTGGATGATGGCAAAAGGAAAAATATTATTGCTTGAAGATGATGCCAACTTGAATGACACCATTACAGAATTTTTAGAAGAAGAAGGTTATCTTGTTACAAGTACGTATGATGGGTATGAAGCACAAGATAGACTTTATGAGAGTAAATATGATTTGTTACTTTTGGATGTAAATACTCCTGGAATTGATGGATTTACTTTACTTCAAGAAGCCAGAGAACATGATGTTTTAGCTCCTGCAATTTTTATTACTTCCTTGGATGGGGTTGAAGATTTGGAGAAAGGGTTTAAAAGTGGTTGTGATGATTATATTCGTAAGCCATTTGTATTAAAAGAGCTAATTATTCGTATAGAAACACTGCTTAGAAGAGGGTTTTTTCATGAATCGACAGATTTAATTTCTTTGGGAGAGAACATTGCCTATAACACCAAATCCAATGAGCTATTGGTTGATGGTGTAGCAGAGACATTGGGAAACAAAGAATCAGCACTTTTTAAACTCTTTATGAAGCAACCAAATGAAGTACTTTCTCATGATAGAATATACAAAGAACTTTGGGATTATGATGAAGACCCAAGTGATACAGCTTTACGAACCTACATCAAAAATATACGAAAACTCATAGGTAAGGATAGAATTGTCAGTATCAAAAAACAAGGGTACAAATTTACTTCGTAGTAGTGAAAAAAGTTCACTACGAAGATTTTTAGTACTTTATTTTATTTTAGTGGTTATGATTCTCTCACTTTTGGGAACATTTTACTATCAAAGTCAAGAGAAGTTAATGTTTTCAAATCAGCGAACAGTTCTCTCTAACTATGCCAATGAACAGGTGCATCTTTTAAGAAGATTACACCGTGACTTTCCCAAAAAAACAAAATATCCAAGACATACAGAGTTTCGTTCTGCCATTTATGATATTGAGCGGGTTAAAATTTTCTCTACGCTCAAAAACCCTGCAGTTAATTTTGATAAAGAGGTTTATCGTACCAATAACATGATTCAATTTGTAAAATATTTGGATGATTATTATTTAGGAGCAAAATATCTTTTTGTTGAGATAGATGAAAATCAAGATTGGTATGGAGAGACAATTCGAGATATTGCTATATTGGGACTCTTTACACTTGCTGTTTTGGCTATTTTTGGACTTTTCTTTGTCAATTTGTTTTTACGTCCCATGAAAAATTCAATGATGCTTTTGGATGATTTCATTAAAGATACTACACATGAGTTGAATACACCAATTTCTGCTATTCTTGCCAATGTTGAGATGATGGATCATGATTTGATGATAGAAAAAAATCGAAAGAAACTGGGTCGGATTAATATTGCTGCGAAAACAGTTTCACATCTCTATCAAGATTTAACTTATTTGACCCTTGATCACAATCGACGCTCAAAAGATGAATGGATTGATTTAAAAAAACTATTTGAAGATAGAGTAGAATATTTTGCTATTTTAGCAAGTTCTAAAAAAATTGAATTTGAACTTGATTTAAATTACTCAACTATTTTTATTGATGCGATTAAAATAGCTCGTGTGGTCGATAACCTTATTTCTAATGCTATTAAATATAACAAACGTGCAGGAACAATCAACATTACATTAAGAAGCAATCATTTTATTGTTAAAGACAGTGGTATCGGCATTGAAACAGATAAAGTAAATGATATTTTTGAACGTTATACCCGTTTTAACTCTTCTGAGGGTGGTTTTGGAATTGGTCTCAATATTGTAAAAAGTATTATTGAAGAGTATCAATTGAAAATAGATGTACAATCGATATTGGGAGAAGGCACATCTATTCGTGTTGATTTTGAAAAAGGAGCAGTAGATGATAAGTAAAATGATTTTAATGATATTTTTGAGTCTCTCTTTGATGGCAAAAGAGAAAATGGCTAAAAAAGAGAAAAATATTTATGAATTACGTTGTATTCCTTGCCATCAGCATCGACCTTATTCATTAAAAAAAGTTTATATGTTGTATCTTAAAACATTTAGTGGCGAGACAACCTTTAAAGCCTCTCTTAAAGCTTTTTTAAAAAAACCGATGGAAGAGACATCGGTTATGACCGACCAGTGGATTGATAATTTTTCTGTTAAGAATCCAACGATTTTAAGTGATGAAGAGTTGGATGAGGCACTTGATATTTATTGGAACTTATATGATGTTCGTAATAAATTACAATAAGTTCTTGTTTGAACTTATTTATGAATGCTGTTTTATTTTAATAGAGTTTTAAATTTCCTTAACAGCAAAAATAGGCTAGAATACCCAAAAAATATTACTCTATGCTTCTATGCTATGGTAATTACTAAACTCATTTGTTTAAGGGAAACTTCTAAATGTCTTGTAAAAAATCATATATCACTACACCCATATATTATGTTAACGATGTGGCTCATATCGGTCACGCTTACACCACCATTATTGCAGATACACTTGCTCGCTATTCTCGCTTAATTGGAGAAGAAACGTTCTTTTTGACAGGAACAGATGAACACGGTCAAAAGATTGAAGAGGCGGCAAAGAGTAGGGGAAAAGAGCCTCAAGCTTACGCAGATGAGATTTCTAAAACATTTAAAGATTTATGGGATGATTTTGATATTTCCTATGATAAATTTATTAGAACTACCGATGCTGACCATAAGAAAGGCGTTCAAAAAGCCTTTACCACCATGCATTCTAATGGCGATATTTATAAAGATGCCTATAAGGGGCACTACTGTATTTCTTGTGAAACTTTCTTTCCTGAAACACAATTGGTAGATGGAGAATTTTGTCCTGATTGTGGAAAATCAACTTCTATTGTAGAAGAAGAGAGTTACTTCTTTAAACTTTCTGCTTATGAAGATAAATTGTTAAAATGGTATGAAGATAATCCTGATTGTATTTTGCCAAAAAGTAAAAGAAATGAAGTTATTCGTTTTGTAGAAGGTGGCTTAAATGACCTTTCTATTACACGAACCTCTTTTGATTGGGGTGTCAAACTTCCTACTGATTTTAACGACCCAAAACATGTAATGTATGTTTGGCTTGATGCATTGATGAACTATGTAACTGCATTGGGTTATGGTACAGATGATGCAAAAATGGATTTTCATCCTGCACGAGTACATTTGATTGGTAAAGATATTCTACGTTTTCATGCCATCTATTGGCCTGCATTCTTGATGAGTTTGGATTTACCTCTTCCCAAACATATTGGAGCTCATGGTTGGTGGACACGAAATGGCGAAAAAATGTCTAAATCTAAAGGCAATGTTGTGAACCCTAAAGAGGTTGCAGATGCGTATGGTTTAGAAAATTTCCGTTATTTTATGCTTCGTGAAGTTCCATTTGGAGGAGATGGAGATTTTTCTCAACGTGCTTTGATGGATAGAATCAATTCTGATTTAGGAAATGACCTAGGAAATTTATTGAATCGTTTGATTGGAATGAGCGGAAAATATTTTGAAGGAAAAGTTGAGTCTGATTTGGTAGAAAAGTTCTACAAAGAAGAGCTTGATGAGGTTGATGCTTCATTGGCAAAGTTAGAGCCATTTATTTTTGAACTTCAATTACATAGATTTTTGGAAGAGCTTTGGAGACCACTAACTGTGGCAAACAGAGCCATTGACAAATATCAGCCTTGGACAATGATAAAAGATGGTAAAACAGATGAGACCATGGCTCTTAATGGTTTGATTGCTACTATTCTGGCAAAAGTTTCATTGATGCTTCATGCTGTTATGCCCAAGACCACAAGTATTATTACTGATGCTCTTGGATTTGAGATTACTCCTGAGAGTTTTGAAAAGTATATTAGAAATAATAAAATTTTAGAGAGCTTTACCATTGAAAAAAGAGACCCTCTTTTTCCTAGAATTGAAGAAGAGCTTTTGGTAGATGCACGACTTGAAGCATTAAAAAAAGAGAAAGAAGAAGCCGAAGCGAAAAAAGCAAAAGCCAAAGAAGCTTTAAAGAATGGGACAACAACAGAAGGTATTGCATTAATTGGAATAGATCAGTTTTTTGCTACTTCTCTTAAAGTAGGAACAGTTGTAAAAGCAGAAGAAGTTCCAAAAAGTAAAAAATTATTACTTCTACAAGTTGATATTGGGGAAGAAGAAAACAGACAAGTGGTTGCAGGGATTAAAGAGTGGTACTCTGCGGAAGATATTTTAAATACTCAGGTATGTGTGGTTGCCAATTTGAAACCAGCCAAGCTTATGGGTATGAAAAGTGAAGGTATGTTACTGGCTGCTAAAGATGATGACGGACTCTGTTTGATTCGTCCTGAAAAGCCAAAAACAGCTGGAACACCAATAGGTTAATAAGGTTAAAACATAGATGAAAATAGAAGATTTACTAAACCTCACAGCAGGTACAATGATTACAGCACCCACCATTACAGCGATTAATTCTGTGACGGTTTTCCCTTCTAAAGTTGAGCAAGGAGATTTATTTATCTCCAACAATAATGAAGAGATAGCAACAGCTATCGAAAATGGTGCTTATGCCATTATTTTTTCTGATGAAGCGGTTACGATAAATGATAGTGAGATTGCATGGATTAAAGTTAATGATATTCAAAAAGCATCTTTTAAATTGATTCGTTATGTTCTAATTAGTAGAGAAGCAAGTTTTTACTTGTTTACTGAGCATGAACTTTCATTTATGAAAATGATTGTGACTCAAAAGAGTAACCTTGATATTTTACCAAATGATTGGCGTAAGATGTTTGAGAGAATTTTGAATTCTGAGTCAAAAATGTTTATTGGAACAGATGATGCTTTAATGAAGTTAATCAAACCCGATGTGGCTATTTTGAACAAAGAAGCAAGTTGTGAAATTATTACAGATACACTTTTTAAAACCACTTTTAAAATTAATGCTTATATTTATCAAGAGAAAGATATTGTTCCTTTTCACGTAGATATTTTACAACGCGTTGTAGAGTTTTGTGACTTACATCACTTTCCGTATGATTTGGATAGAGTAAAATATACCAAACATTTTGTGCCTGTTTTTATTGATGGTTTTTTGAATGTTATGAATCCTAGTAAAAGTGATAAAGTGGCTATTTTTACAGACAATTTACAAGATGTTTATAAAGCACGAGAGTATGTACGTTACAACGGTGCATGGGTTAAAACTGTTGTTTTGACACCACCAAAAACAAAAGTAGATGGAGTGGACAGACCGAGTTGGTATGTGGATATAGATGAAGCTCGAGATATTTTAAAGAATGCTTATTTTAATTATGCTTTTGTTTATGCTTTAGATAAAACAATGTTGCCTAAAATTAAAGAAGAATATTCTCTTTTCTAATTATTGAAAAGAGAATACATAGATACAAGAGTTATCGTTACATAACAACGGTATCTACAATACTCTTTATCTCTTCTTTTTGAGTTATTTGAGTAATCTCATGAAATCCAATTCTCTCAAAATTTTCTTTTTCTTTTTCTAAAATATTTAAATTATTTTCTAATTTCATTATATTTTCGAGTTTTGGCTTTAAGTTTTCTAATAGATTGAGCCGTTGAAGCTCTTTGTTTAATAGTGCTAATTCACTCTCTTCTACTTCCTCTAAAAGTTCAATCATCTCTTCTCTTTTTCTTGAAAATACTTTATTGTCTTCTTTGAACTCTTCTAAAGATTTAATTTTTTGATTGAATTTATTCTGTAAATAATCCAAAGTTCTCTCTTCTTGAAGTAGCTCATTTTTAGCTTCTGTTAAAGCTTCTTTATCTTGTATATTTTTTTCATTCTCAAATCTAAGAGTATCTTTTATTTTTGTAATTTTACTGTTATGTTTTTGAATATTCTTCTGATAGTTATTAAAACTATCTTGATAAAAAATATTAATTTCTTGAAACTTCTTAGCTATTTCAGGCTCTAAATTTTGTTGATTGATAGAAACAATATTTTGCGAAGTTGCTTCTGTTTGAGAGGGTTCTATTTTTTCATCTTCCATCATAACTCCTATGTTTCAATATTAAGACGTGTTAGGCGTTGATTTCGTCTATTTTGATACTCTTCAATTTTTCTTACAACTTGATTCTTTAGTCCCTTTTTTTCTTTTTCTTTGACAGTTTCTAATGTATGTTGGAGTTCTAAAACCTTTTTTTCTACCTCAAGTTCTTTTTTAAGTCGTGAAAGTTCATTTTCATGATTTACTTTTTGTAGACTTTCAATTTCATTTTGTTGCTCTATGAGTAGTATTTCACTTTGTTTTACTCTATTTTTATAGTGTAGAGACCAATAAAGTAAAAAGAAAATAATCAAAAATGTAAAAAATCCAAAAGAGTACATATATGTTCCATATTGGTTGAGTATTTCTTGTTTTAATTCCAAAGCCATGGATGCATTTGTCCCCACGAGTAAAAAGAAAAATATTCTTGTTTGTGTTGTAAGTAAGATTTTCTTCATAAACATTCCTTATTTAATATTGTTTATTTTAACATAAAAATAGAAAAATTTTACCAATTATTTACAAAGTATTTATAAAATTTAATATTTTTTTTGATTATAATAAATCTATTAAAATAAGAGAGTAACCTATGAACAGAATGCTATTATCTCAACGACTCAATTTTTCTTTTTTCCTTAAATTTAAGGTTTTCCTCAAAGCTATTGTTTTAAAAAATAGCAATGATAATTGTAATGATGAGGTCTAAGATGTCTTCATTTTTGGCCCATTCCATAGTAGGGTATAGTATTGCACAGCAAGAAAAAAGTTTAACAATTCAAACACATATTTTTACGTCTCTTTTTTTCATTGTTTTAGCCAGTAGTCCAGATATTGATTATGCTATTAATTATCTCCGAGGGGAGAGTTTTTCTATTCGTTATACACACTCTATTGGTTATATATTTTTGATTGGTATATTTGCAGTAATATTAAAATATCTGTTTTTTAGAAATATTTTAGAATATAGCTCAAATATTTTTCTTTTTATAGCCCCCTTATCTCACTTGATTCTAGATGGACTGGTTGGGGTTCATGGTAATCCTTATCTCTATCCTTTTTCTGAGACATTGTTTACTTTTCCTTATGGTATTTTACCCAGTAGCGGACGTATTGATTTTGGAAATTATTATTTTTGGCGTAATTTACTTATTGAATTGGGACTTTTTATCCCTTTTCTTTTTGCCATTACTCCAGCTTTTAGAGCTTATATAAAAAATAAAAAATATTTTATATGGCTTCTTCTAATAATCTTTATTATAGCTTTACTTATAGGTTTAAATTTAGATAGATAAGGTTTTTAGTGACAAATATAGTCACAATATAAATTAAATAAATATTTTAATATATTTTAATCTTAAAATAAATAATAAAAAGATATAATTCCGAAACAAAATTAATGGGTATAACTAAAAATTAATTATACCCATTAAAAATACTTTTATTACTTGATTTGTAATAGAATTTTTTATCAATTAAAAGTGAGAAAATCTTGAAACAAGCTAGAACCAAAATTTTTGGAATTTTATTTATTTTTATCGGTCTATATGCTCTTTATAATAAAGGTCTACATGCCAATATCTTGCATACATTATCGGTTAAAGAGGCTTATGCATATATGCAAAACCATCCCAAGGTAACCATCTTAGATGTGAGAAGTCAGGATGAATTTGAAGATGATGGCTCGTTATTGGGAGCAACATTAATACCACTTTATCTGCTTGAAGAGAAGATGAACTTTTTGGATAAAAATCGAGTTATTTTAGTCTATTGTCATTCTGGAAGACGTTCGTCTCTGGCTGGAAAACTTTTGACCAAACATGGATTTACTGTTTTAAATATCAAAGGTGGAATGTCTGCTTGGGTTGATAATGAACTTCCTTATGAATTTTAGGAAGAGGGCAGTACCTTTTATTTTTTTTAAAATACTTGTTTAAATAAAAAAATAATAATATACTTTCTAAAATACATCCAAGAGGATTGTTATGAAAGAATTAAACAATTATATAGCAGAAGAAAAAGTCATTCTAAATGCATAAAATTTTTCTTTTTTTATTATGGAGTTTTTCCCTATATTCATCAACTTTTACTTTTCAAGGGCAAGAAAATACAAAATTATTTCCGTATTATACGTATACTTCAGTTTCAAGTATAAGTGATACTCCTTTAAATTTAAAAACAAAACAATGGTATAAAAATTTAGATAATGTCCCTACAGAGGGTGTTGAAAATGCTTTTTGGATTAAAATTACTGTTCAGAATAAGAGTAATGATAATGTTAAGTTATTTTTACATTCAGAGCGTTCTTATATTTACTCTATTGATTTTTATCTATTAGAACAGAGCAAAATAATTGATCATCGTAGTGAAAGTTACTTTGAAAACAAGAATGATTCTACTATAGATAATGTAACACATAGAGTTTTTCCTCTAAATATGGATAAAAACAAAACGTTTACTATCTATTTTAAAGTTCAAAGTTTTAATAAAATTAATTCATTGTTTACTCTTTCAACGAACTCTTATCTCTCAAGTTACTCTATAATATACAATCTTTTTCAAGGCTTTTTCTTTGGAGTGATGATAATAATGATATTGTATAATCTCTCACTCTATTTTATGTTAAAATTTAAACCTTATCTTTATTACGTTTTCTATGTTAGTAGTTTAACAATATATATTGGTAGTTATTTTGGATATTTAAACCTTTATACTTCTATTCCTACACTTTATATTCATATATGGACAGACTTTTTTTTAAGCTTATTTTTGATTTTAATAGCTTCTTTTTTAAAAGAGATTTTTAATTTTCAGCACTCTTTATATCGTTTAACAAAAATCATTGATTATATTAAAATATATATATTTTTGAGTAGTCTCGCACTTATGATAGCAATTTTTTATCAAAATTTTTCTTACGCACAACTATTTAGTGATTTGTTTAGATTGAGTTTACCGTTATTGTATATATTGGTTTTTTACTCGTTATTCTATATATCTTATAGAAAAAATAATAAGCTAGCAATTTATTATGCTTATTTATGGGCAATATTGGGATTAGTCGGTCTTTTAGAAATTTTTACACAACTTAACTTTTTACCTATTGATAGTGGTTTTGATTATATGTTTGAAATGGGAATGATTTTTGAAACAGTTATTTTCTCTTTAATGTTGGCACATAGGTTAAAGGAAATTGAAAAAGAGAAAGAGGAGCAAAAAAATCTTTTAATTCATCAAAATAAATTGGCTTCGATGGGAGAAATGATTTCTTTGATTGCCCATCAATGGCGACAACCATTAAGTGAGATTAACGGTATTGTTTTGGATATTGATATTGACTTTAGAAAAAAGAGACTGGAAGAGGAAAATCTCAATCAATACTTAAACAGTATTGAGGATGTAACAGCTCATTTGTCAAAAACGATTCATGACTTTATGCAACTCTCTAGCCCTGAAAAATTGTTAGAATCTTTTAGCATAAAAGAGCTTATCATGAAAAGTAGACAGATGTTAAAGAGTTCTGTGCTTACCAGTTTTGATTTAGATTATAAAGAGATAAACAATGAGTTCTTTCGAAATAAATTCCTTGGTTATAAGTCAGAATTCATTCAAGCTTTGTTAATTATATTTAATAATGCGATTGATGCTTGTCAAGAAAAAGGGATTGTTCCTAAAATTGAAATTGTTGTCTCCTTTTCAGATAAA
>Ga0256826_1001361_pt1 | contig 15214 bp, 10 predicted proteins | sample CV79metaG_FD_185975 | JGI IMG/M metagenome (GOLD analysis project Ga0256826, IMG submission 185975) | Hydrothermal vent microbial communities from East Pacific Rise, Pacific Ocean - CV79 | ecosystem: Environmental > Aquatic > Marine > Hydrothermal vents | place: Pacific Ocean: East Pacific Rise...
TAAGTTAGAATTACTAGCTACTGTGAATAAAGCTGTTTTACCATTTGCTGCACCATCAGAATCTTTAGCGGTATTAGCCCCTTGATTTTGTGGAGAAGTTGAGTATTTTTTAGGAATGGTAAATTTAATGAAGTATTGACCATTTGGAATATTGCTAAATAAGTATTTACCATTTGCATCTGTTCTTGTGGTTGCTACTCTTCTACCGTTCGCTTTGTAAAGTCTTACAACTTTGTTTTTAATACCACGTTCACCAGCATCTTGGATACCGTTTCTGTTTCTGTCGTACCATACTAAATCACCTACACTACCTTTACCCGCAGTTGGTTTAGGATTCGGTTTTGGCGTGGTTCCTTTTTTCATAAGACCAAAGTCTACGTTTGTTTTGTTGGCATTAAGTGTGAAACAGTTTTTTGCCCCACCAGTTGTTAATGTATAACTATTTGGTTTAACAACTTCAACACAGTAGTTACCCGCTGTTAAGTTAGAGAACAAGTATTGACCTACAAGGCTAGTACGTGTTGTTTTTACAACTTGGTTACCTTTGTAAAGTTTAAGTAGAATATTTTTGAATCCTGCTTCACCATTGTTTTGTAGGGCATCATTGTTATTGTCTTTCCATACTTGGTCACCAATAGCATATGTAGTCGCAGCTTTTTTCTTACCTTTGTAGTGACTCACATCCGTAGCGTTAACTGATTGTGCACCGTATACACCCGTTACTTTACCAATGTTGGCATACTGACCAGTAGTCGCTGTACCTGTTTTGGTACAAGTTTTACTTAGTCCTACTGCTAACGTACCGATGGTACAAATATGTCCTGCTTTGTTGTCGCTAACTGCAACATTGGTTAAGGTAACGTTACCAGTATTTTGAACTGTATAAGTCCAAGTTAGGTTACTACCAACTTTTACTTTTGGTCCTGTACCTGTATCTGCATCGACACCATTGGTAGATGTTTCAATGTTAATCGCAGCAACTGGTTTAACCAGTGGTGCGATTGGTTGTCCTTTTGGAACAGCAAGGTAGTGTGATGGGTCACTATCGTATACGACCAGTGTTCCAAATCTTCCGATGGCTGTTCCCACAAGAGCTTTTTGACCAAGAGTGGCTTTGTTGGTTGTAATGGTACATGATTTTGTCTGGTTGATTGCAAGGTTACCGATGTTACAGCTTGTTGCTTTGTTGGCAGTCCATGTGGCAGAGGTGGTTACTCCTCCTATACCAGCAACTATACGTGTGAGTGGGGTTTTACCGGAGTTTTTTACGGTAAGAGTGTAGTTGAGGGTATCTCCTACGTGCACCTTTTTTCCTGTACCTGTGTCGGCATCTAGACCGTTGATTTTAAACTCTAGATGGAGTGCTGGTATATTTGTTAGGGTGGTTCCTGTATACCAAAGACTAGTTTGACGAGAGTTAATGGTCTGTGTTCCATACATACCTGTGGCACGAAGATACATGCCGTTATTACCTGGGAGTACGGTCATCGGGACAACACATGTTTTGGTCTGTTTTGCATCTAGAAAAGGGATGTTACAGAGTTTCATCCATTTTTTATTATATACAGAAAAAGGGCTAGTTTTACCATTTACTCTATACATTGTAACTTGTGGTCCAACATTGGTTGCGGTGTTAACCCCTGTGTTGGTTACGGTGTAGGTCATTACTTTTTTGGTACCTGTAATGTGAGTGGTGGTATCAGGGGTTAACTTGACCGATAGGATTGGTATGTTTCTAGGTGTTACCCTTGCTGGATCGGCATATAAGTCAGTGCTGATTAGTAGAAACAGTGAAGCAGAGAGTATGCTTTTGTATTTTAAATTCATTTTTTTCCTTTTGATTGTTTAATATAAAATAATAACAAAAAACATATTATGCTATAGTTAAAAATGTAAATAATATATAACATAATATAATATTAAGGTGATATAAAATTATATATTAAGAAAATAGAAAAAGTAATTTAGTAAAAAAATAAAAAGTTTTTATAGACTATTTGAAATCTTACGTTAGAGTAGAGAGAAAAAAGTTAGTTAAATGTTATTTTGATAAGTCAGAAGAAATGGTTAAATTAATATTTTTCTAAGAAAAAAAGAGACCCATATCAAAAGTTAATTTAGAGCTGTTTCCGTGTAAATCAAATTTTACAATGTATTTAATTTTTTAATATAGAGAATAGAAGAACTTGGAGATTCCCACCAAAGAAGGTGGGAATAAAGTATTTAAATATTAGATATAAAAGTATAACTTTTACGGTTTAACATTTAATGATTTCTTTTGAATAAGACTACATCCCATACAAGAGAGTCCCATATCAATATTTAGTTTAGAACGGTTACCTTTGAAAGTAAAGAGTTTAGTCGCTCCGTAGTTATCACCATCTGAATCTTTTGCTCTACTTGAACCTACATTTATAGGTGAAGCTTGAGTACATGGTAAAAGAGCAAATTTAATACTGTATTTTCCTGCAGGCATATTTTTGAAACTATATTTACCATAAGGACTTGTTTTTGTTGTCTTTAATACTTTATGATTTACATCATAAATGGTAACTTTAATGTTTTTAATACCATGTTCACCTGGATCTTGAAGACCATTGTGATTTTTATCATGCCATACAAAATTACCTATTATTCCTGTACCATTACCTGTAGCAGGTTTATATGGATTAGGGTTAGGATTTGTATTTCCACCCTTAGTAAGACCCATATCAATAGATAAGTTAGAGTTGTTAGCTACTGTGAAAAGAGCTGTTTTACCATTTGCACTACCATCAGAATCTTTAGCAGTGTTAGTACCTCTATTTTTAGGAGATGCTTGGTATTTTTTAGGAATGGTAAATCTTACATAGTATTGACCCGCAGGAACATTTGCAAATAAGTATTTACCATTTGCATCTGTTCTTGTGCTTGCAAATCTTCTACCGTTTGATTTGTAAAGTCTTACAACTTTGTTTTTAATACCACGTTCACCGGCATCTTGGATACCATTTTTGTTTTTGTCGTACCATACAAAATCACCAACGTTACCTGTTCCATTAGCTGGAGTAACAGCAGGGTTTGTAGGTTTAGGGGTTGCTGCACCACCTTTAGTAAGACCCATATCAATAGATCGGTTATGGTTATTTGCTACTGTGAAAAGAGCTGTTTTACCATTTGCTGCACCATCAGAATCTTTAGCGGCACTTCCACCTTGACCTTGTGGAGATGCTGTGTACTTTTTAGGAATGGTAAATCTAATGTAGTATTGACCATTTGTAACACTGTTAAATAGATATTTACCATTTGCATCTGTTCTTGTGGTTGCTACTCTTCTACCATTTGATTTGTAAAGTCTTACAACTTTGTTTTTAATACCGCGTTCATTGGCATCTTGGATACCATTTTTGTTTTTGTCATACCATACGTAGTCACCTACACTACCTACTCCCATAGTATTATTTGGGTTAGGATTTGGATTGGGGTTTGTTGGGTTAGGATTTGTGTTCCCACCTTTAGTAAGACCCATATCAATAGATAAGTTAGAGTTACTAGCTACGGTGAATAACGCTGTTTTACCATTTGCGGCACCATCAGAATCTTTAGCCGTATTGGTTCCTTGATTTTGTGGAGAAGTTGAGTACTTTTTCGGAATAGTAAATTTAATAAAGTATTGACCATTTGGAACATTTTTAAAGAGGTATTTACCATTTGCATCTGTTCTTGTGGTTCTAATTCTACTTCCATTTGCACCGTAAAGTCTTACAACTTTGTTTTTAATACCAGGTTCACCAGCATCTTGGATACCATTTTTGTTTCTGTCATACCATACGAAATCACCTACATTACCTTTACCCGCAGTTGGCTGAGGATTTGGATTCGGCTGTGGTTTTGGATTGGTTCCTTTGTTCATAAGACCAAAGTCAACATTTGTTTTGTTATTCTTAAGTGTGAAACAGTTTTTAGCCCCACCAGTTGTTAGTGTATAGTTGTTTGGTTTAATTACTTCGACACAGTAGTTACCCGCTGTTAAGTTAGAGAAAAGGTATTGACCTACAATACTTGTACGTGTTGTTTTAACAACTTGGTTACCTTTGTAAAGTTTGAGGAGCATATTACTAATGCCTGCTTCACCATTGTTTTGTGATGCATCGTTATTGTTATCTGCCCATACTAAATCACCTACAGAATAGGTTGCAGCTGCTGGTTTGTTAGCTCCTATATAGTGACTTGGATCTGAATCAGTTACATTTTGTGTTCCATAGTTACCCGTAGCTGTTGCTAAGTTCGCATATTGACCTGATGTTGCTGTACCAGTTTTAGTACATGTTCTTGTCGCACCAATTGCTAGGTTACCAATGGTACAAATAGCACCAAGTTTGTTGTCTCTAACAAGAACATTATTTAATGCAGTATTACCTGTATTTTTAACAACATATGTCCATGTTACATTTTTACCAAATGGGACAAGTGGACCACTTCCATTATCAGCATCTATACCATTAGTTGCTGCTTCTATGTTAATAGATGGGGTAGGTCTATTGGCACCTTTATAGTGACTTGGATCTGAATTGGTTATGGTTCTTGTACCATAATAAGCAGTTGAAGTACCAACATTTGCATATTGACCTGATGTCGCAGTACCTGTTTTTGTACAGGTTCTTGTCGCTCCAATTGCTAGGCTACCAATGGTACAAATGGCACCAAGTTTGTTGTCTCGTACGGTAACATTGGTTAATGTTACGTTACCTGTATTTCGAACAACATATGTCCACTTTACATTACTACCAAAGGCAATTGTTGGTCCTGTACCATTATCCGCATCTATACCATTAGTAGCAGTCTCTATTTTAACAGAAGGCTTTGCTACAAAGGCAGGCGTAGCAGGCTTTTGGTAGTAGTTGTATGTTGTTGGTGTTGTATAGTAATTATATCTTGATGGTGTTGTATAATAGTTATATGTTGATGGTCTAGTGTAGGTATTGTATGATGGTCTACTATAGCTATAACTTGAAGGTCTAGTATAACTTTTTTTACTACTGCTGTGACCGCAACCTCTAGATGAAGAACATCCACTGCTTCTTTTATTACTACTGTGACTTCTTTTGTTACTACTATGGTAGCTTTTTTTACTACTGCTATGGTAGCTTTTTTTACTACTGCTGTGACCACATCCTTTAGAACATCCTGCACTGGCATCAATAGAACCAACAACTAGAAGTAGAGGGATAAGCCCCAGTCCTTTTCTATATACACTATTCATTCATTCTCCTTTATTTATCGAATAATATTTTTTGTTATTTTAATTAATACACTCTTCACACGTATTAATATAAAATAATAGCAAAAAACATATAATAATATGGTAAATAATAAACAATAATAATAAACATAAGAAAAAGCTATTTTTTAAAAATTACTTTTTGAATAAGATATGTTTAACTATTATTGGTTATTATAATTTTTTAGGGTAACTATTAATAGTAAGGGAAAGAATAAATGATGTTATTTAAATATGCAATTGTATTAACAGGTGGAATTGCAACAGGAAAAAGTACGGTAGGGACATTTTTTTTAAAAGATGGATTTACGGTGATTGATGCTGATAAAATTGCACACAAGGTGTTAGATAGTTCTTATGAAAAGGTTGCAAAACTTTTTGGAAATCAGTATATTAAAGAAAAAAAGGTGGATAGAAAAGCATTGGGTGCGTTGATTTTTTCTGATGTATCAGAAAAAAAGCGTTTGGAGGCGTTGATACATCCATTAATATTTTCGGAAATTGAAAGACTTGCTTACCCATTAGAAGTGAAAAGAATGCCGTATATTATTGATATTCCACTTTTTTTTGAAAAAGAACGTTATAGTATAGAAAAATCTATCGTTGTGTATACACCTGAAAATATACAGTTAGAGCGACTTATTAAACGAGATAGTTCTACTGAATTAGAAGCTAAAAAACGTATAAAAAATCAATTAAGCATAGAAAAGAAAAAAGAATTGGCAACGTATATTATAGATAATTCAAAAGATTTAGATCATCTTTATCATGAATATTATGCTGTCAAAAAAGAAATTGAACAGTCGTTCTAGTACATACATTTTGAGTTAATGTATGTACTAAAATATAGTATGAGATTATCGTGTTAATCCCATGTCGATGTCGAGTTTAGCATTTGCAGTAACTGTAAAGTTTGCAGTTTTTCCTGTTGCTCCTCCATCAGAATCTTTGGTAGTATCTGTACCTTGATTTAATGGTGAAGCTTTATAAACTTTTGGAATTACAAATCTAATGTAGTATTGACCTGCTGGAACATTAGCAAAAAGAAAGTTTCCATTTTTATCGGTTCTTATTGATTGAAGTTTTCGACCATTAGATGAATAGAGTCTAACCATCTTATTTTGAATACCTTTTTCACCCGCATCTTGAATACCATTTTTATTTTTATCATACCAAACTTTGTCTCCAACACTTCCAACACCTGTTACTGGTGGAGTGGTAGTTCCTTTGTTGAATCCCATATCAAAGTTGAGTTGATTACCTGTTGTTAGGTTAAACTTAACTGTTTTACCTGTTGATCCACCATCTGAATCTTTTGTATCGTCTCCACCTTTATCTCTTGGTGATGATACTTTATATCCAGTAGGAAGATAGTATTGAATATAATATTTTCCTGCTGCTATATTTGAAAATAAATATTTACCATTTGCATCGGTTCTTGTAGCTTGTACTTTACGGTTAGTGGTACCATTTCTTAGTTTTACATACACATTTGGAATTCCTGATTCATTGGCATCTTGAACACCGTTGTTATTTACGTCATTCCATACAAAATCACCTATGCTAGCTACATTTCCTGCTGGTGGTGTTATATTTTTTTCAAGTCCAAAATCAACATTTGATTTGTTAGCATTAAGTGTGAAACAGCTTTTGGTAACACCGGCAGTTAGTTTATATCCGGCTGGCATGTTAATTTGAACACAGTAATTTCCTGCTGTAAGATTAGAGAATAGATATTGACCTACCTGACTACTTTTTGTTGTATTAATTTCTTGATTTGCTTTTGAGAGCTTAATTGTAACATTTGCTAAGCCATTTTCTCCATTGTCTTGTGCCCCATTTTTGTTGCTGTCGATCCATACTAAATTACCAACTGAATATTTCTTAATTGTAGGTTGAGCTTTTTTTACAAAACCTATATCAAGATTTAAATTATCATTAGTCTTAATTTTAAATTTAGTAGTTTTTCCTGTTGTCTTTAAATCAGAGTCTTTACTCTTATCTGTACCCTTATATCGTGGAGTAGGAGAAGCATAACCGGTAGGAGTATAGGCTCTGATATAGTATTTCCCTGCAGGAACATTGGTAAATAAAAATTTACCATTAGCATCGGTTTTTGTTCGTTGAATGGTTTTATTGGTACCATCTTGTTTTAGTTTTATATAGACTTGTGAAATACCTGTTTCATTTGCATCTTGAATACCATTTTTATTTTGGTCATTCCAAACGAAATTTCCAACGTTTGCTGAAAAACAGCTAAGTGTACTTGCCATGAAAAGTAGAGGGAATATCGCTACTTTTTTATTATGAGATTGCTTCATAATTTCTCCTTAAATAGTTTTGGTAAAATTATTACATTAAACAAACGTGAAATAATTAACAACATATAATAACTAAAAATATATTATAACAATATTATTTAATGTTTGTTAAATATATATAAATAAAATATTTCAAAATACTAGAAGATATGAAACATAGAAAGAGTATTATGTTCTATTCTTATTTAAATAAGCAATATTCTTAGAGAGAGTATGATATTTTAATATAACAACATAGAGATAGGAAAAAAAATGATATTTCGTACACTTGTAATAGCTAGTTTGGCATGTTCTTTATTAAGTTCAGAAGTATTAGGTGTAGCAGACAAAGTTATTATTAAAAAATCAACACGAATGCTTTATCTCTCTTTTGGAGGTACTATTTTTAATAAATACCATGTTACATTGGGACAAGTAACAGAAGGACCAAAGGCATTCGAAGGAGATATGAAAACACCGGAAGGAGTTTACTCTTTAGATTGGAGACAAGATAGTGCTAAATTTTATAAATCTATTCATCTGTCTTACCCCAATATAAAAGATAAAGCACATGCTAAATCTTTTGGGAAAAGTGCTGGTGGAATGATTATGATTCATGGTACACCTACCAATTGGTCACTTTCTCCTTTGGGTGATTGGATGCCTATGTTAACGGATTGGACAGAAGGGTGTATTGCGGTGACCAACGATGATATTGATGAAATTTGGGAACAAACAAACAATGGTACACCGATTGTGATTATTCCCTAAAATTCTTTTATTGTAGTTGCATGCCACCTTGTGTTGCCATTATTACAAATGGTAATACAGTAGAGGTTAAATTATTATCGTTGACCATTAACTCTTTATTTTTATAGTAACCATTTAAAATGTATGTATCATTGGTCTCTTTTACAAAACCTTGTGCCACACCCATTTGAATTTGTTGTATAAGCTCGTCTGAGTTAGGAAGTGACTTGATATGTTCTTTGTCTAAACTAATATCTACGTTAAGATTGATGATGTCTAAAATTTGTTGCTGTACCTTTTGGGTTAGTTCTTCTATGGGTGTTTTAAATTCGATCTCTCCTGTATATCCAATCGAAGCCTGAACTTTAGATTTTTTTGAATCTTTGGTTTCTGCATCAAAGGCATAGGTAATGAGCGTTTTATTTTTGACAAGAAGTTTATTTAGGGTGTGAATAATTTCTCCCACCATCTCTTCTTGTAGTTTTCCAAACTCTTTAAAAATACTTTCCATCTCTTCAGGAGTACTGCTTGAGAGATCTTTTAATAGTACATATTGTTTTTTTTGCATTGCTTGTGTACTTTTTTGAAAGGCGATCATACCTTCTGTCCCTAACCCTTTTATATCAACAAAGGCATGAACAGACTTTAATGCTGGTATTTCTGCTGGAAGTTTAGTATCTTTTAATTGTACTGTTCCTTCAAATTGACTATGAATGGTCTTATCACTCTCTTTTTCTGTTTTCATATTAACATTTAGTGCAATATCAATATCTCCTAGTTCTGGATTGGTATCATCTTTTACCATAAGGTTGTCAATACTCAATTGAATATCTCCAAGCATTAGCATATTATCTATAAGTTCATCAATGGTTATATCCATTTTAACATGCTCAAGTTTAATACCATTATCACTATTAGACTCTTTAAATTCAATGGTATCTACAAAAAGTTGACCATTACCTTTAAAGGTAGTTAAGTTATTAGAACCATTAAAATGGAGTGGTGTGATATGTAAATCATTTCCATTATCACTTATTTTAACTTCATCACTTGTCATGGTATAAATAGCATTATTAAGAAATGAGACAATCATCTCTGTTTTAATAGTGATATCATCTTTTGCCAGTGCTAAAAAATCTTTTTTGTCTTCACCTTTAAAGAGTGAACTGAGTTGAATGTTACTGTTTATTCTTGATAAACCAACGTTAAATCCATTGTTTAGAAAAACAGGTCCATGTTCAATAGTGTATTCTAGTTTAAATGGAATATTATAACTTTCTGCTAATACTTCTGACAGTGATGAATCAATAATATCAACTTCGATAATAGCTGATGATGTTAAAAATGATTTTTTATACTCTATAAGTTTTAATTGAATACCATTGCTGGCGTAAATATTATTTGTTTTCTCTATATAGTTGTTAAGTTGAGGTTTTGTTTGATTTCCGATAATAGCAGTAGAACCTGCCCAAATAGCGGCAGCAGCTATAATTGATCCTAATATTTTTTTCATCTTTATACCTTCTCTAATTATTAATAGAGGAGTGTAGCAAAAAAGAGAGTAAAGGTTACTTGTATTATTAAGAATATTAAAAGTTAAACATCTATAAAGTTATAGATGTTTAATGAAGGAAGATTAGAAATGGTAGTTATTTTTTTAGAGGTGTTACATACATATTAACATAACGACCGTCACGTTTAGCATTTTGCTCTAAAACTCCGACATCTTCAAGCATAGGCCATACACGGTTAAGAACATCAACTCCCCATTCAGGGTTTGCCATTTCTCTACCTCTTAAAAAGACTCTTAGTTTAACATGCTTTCCTGCTTCAAGAAATTCTCTAGCATGTTTAACTTTATATGCAATATCACCATCTGCAATTTTACAAGAGAATTTAACCTCTTTTACATCAATGGTTTTTTGATTTTTTCTTGCTTCTTTTTTCTTTTTCTCTAGTTCGTATTTATATTTACCATAGTCCATAATTTTGGCCACAGGTGGTTTTGCATCTGGTGACATAAGTACTAAATCTAAACCTTTGTCATCTGCAATTTTTAATGCTTCATCTCGAGATATAATTCCAAATTGTTCACCATCATCACCAAGAACTCTTAATTCTCTAGCTCTGATATAATCGTTCATTATGGTCTCGTCTGGTTTTTTTCTGCCTCTATTATTTCTGTTATTCTGTCTACTCAAATTTTACCTTCATTTAGTTGTTGACTTAATTCTACCATAAATTCATCAAAAGAAAGATTATATTGCTCTTTTGTTCGTCGATTTCTAATAGCAACCGTTTTATTTTGTATCTCTTCGTCTCCAACGATTACAACATAAGGAACTCTTTGCTTCTCTGCATTCCGCACTCTTTTGTTTAAAGAGTCGTTTTTATCGTAAATTTCACAATCAATTTCAATGTCCATTAATTGGTTCTGAAGCTCTTTTGCATAAGCTGTATGAACATCTGAAATAGGAACAAAAATAACTTGTGTTGGTGCTAAGAAGAGTGGGAACTCACCAGCATAATGTTCAGTTAGAACAGCGATGAAACGTTCAAACGAACCTAGAATCGCTCTGTGAATCATAACAGGTTGTTTACGTGTGTTGTCTTCAGCTACATATTCAACTTCAAAACGCTCTGGGAGGTTAAAGTCTACTTGTACAGTTCCACACTGCCATTTACGTCCAATAGCATCGGTGATTTTAATGTCAATTTTAGGACCATAAAATGCTCCTCCACCTTCGTCTATGGTATAAGGAAGGTTATTTTCATCCAGTGCATCTTTTAGACCTTGTGTTGCTAAGTCCCAAACAGCATCTTCCCCAATCGCTTTTTCAGGTTTGGTTGCAACTTCCATGGTGTAGTCAAATCCAAAGAGTTTCATTACTGAATCAACAAATTCAATAATGTCAATCACTTCTGAAGCAATTTGCTCAGGTGTACAGAAGATATGAGCATCATCTTGTGTGAACTCTCTTACTCTTAAAAGACCATGTAACGCACCAGATTTTTCATGACGATGAACCACACCATATTCATAATACTTCAGTGGTAAATCACGGTAAGATTTTCCTGTTTGCTTAAATATCTGAATATGACCAATACAGTTCATAGGTTTAACTCCATACTCTTGCTCATCAATGGTGGTTAGGTACATGTTTTCACCATAACATGCATAGTGACCAGAAGTTCTCCACATATCAGCTTTTAGAATCTCTGGACCACGTACTTGTTGGTAACCTCTTCTTCTATGTGCTTTGTGTAGAATATTTTCAAGTTTTTGACGTAGTTTTGTCCCTTGAGGCATCCAAAAAGGAAGTCCAGCTCCTGACTCTTCGTCAAACATGAAAAGACCCATCTCTGCCCCAATCTTTCTATGGTCACGCTTTTTAGCTTCTTCCATCATTTTCATGTAATCTTTTAATGACTCTTTGTCTGCAAAAGCTATTCCGTATATACGTGTAAGCATCTCAGCTTTTTCATCACCACCAAGATAAGCACCTGCGACTCTTGTTAGTTTGAAGTTGTGAAGAAATCTTAATGCAGGAACGTGAGGTCCTTGACATAGGTCTTCAAAGTCACCCTGTTTATAAATAGAAACTGTTTCATCAGGTATTCTAGTAAGTACAGCTTGTTTTAGGTCATCAGCAGCAAATTTTTCTAACGCTTCTGCTTTTGTAATTTCGTACTTTTCTATTTTATATTTTTTCTTGATGAGCTCTTTCATCTTCTTTTCGATTTTCTTTAAATCTTCTTCACCAATTTTTTCATCTACTCTAAAGTCATAGTAGAAACCTTCATCAACTGTAGGTCCTACGAAAAACTTAGCATTGGTATAAAGTTCAGTAATGGCTTGTGCCATAAGGTGTGCAGTAGAGTGTCTTACAATCTCTAATGAAGCCTTAGAATTGTCATATTCTATTGGCTGGGAATCACAGTTTTCACCAGCACTCTGTGTATCTATAATATTTCCTTGGTTATCTAAGTAACCTATTAAATTTTCACTCAAAATAAGCCTTTTGCTTTTCTTTAATTATTGCGCGTATTATAGCTTTTTTATCTTAAGAGGTAAATCGACTGTTTTAGAACAGTTGATGTTTTTTTATGTTCATACTATTTTTAAGTTTTAATGTTGTATAATGTTTAAATATAATTAAAAATATTAAGGAGGTTTTTATGAGAACAGGTTTTATAGCTATGGTAATAGGGATAACAGCTGCATTAACGTTGAAAAATGAAAAAAATTTAACATCTCAGGTTGTGACGATCTCTTTAGTATCAGAACTTCTCACCATATTAATATCAGGTCTTGTTGAAATATCATAAGGCTTTGACAGAGAATGTGTTAAAATTCCATTTAACTCTTAAATTAAAGGATGAAAATGGAACTATTTGGAACCGATGGTGTTCGTGGATTAGCAGGTGGAAAACTTAATGCTATGAATGTCATGCGTCTAGCACTTGCAGCTGGTATTCATTTGAAAAAAAACAGTAAATATAATAAAATTTTAGTTGGAAAAGATACAAGAAGATCTGGATATATGATAGAAAATGCATTGGTTTCAGGTTTAACAGCAGTTGGTTTTGATGTCGTTCAAATAGGTCCTATGCCAACCCCCGCTATAGCATTTATTACCGAAAATATGCGTTGTGATGCAGGTATTATGATTACTGCTTCGCATAACCCTTTTTATGATAATGGTATTAAATTTTTTGGTTCAGAAGGAAACAAAATATCAAAAGATTGTGAATCAAGTATTGAAGAGATTTTTCATGATTTAGACGCATTAGAAAATTCATATGTTACCAAAAAAGATGTAGGTCGTTCTGTACGTATTGATGATGTTATTGGTCGTTACATTGTACATATTAAGAACTCATTCCCCAAAAAATACTCTCTTTATGGTAAAAGAATAGTGGTTGATTGTGCTAATGGTGCAGCCTATAAAGTTGCACCAACAGTACTTACTGAATTGGGTGCAGATGTTATTGTTATGGGAAATGAACCTAATGGTTATAATATCAATACCAATTGTGGTGCGATGCACCCTGAAGCGTTAGCTCAAAAAGTTCTTGAAACACGTGCAGATATTGGTATTGCTCTTGATGGTGATGCTGATAGAATTGTTATTGTTGATGAAAAAGGTGAAGTGGTTGATGGTGATAAGCTTATAGGTGCATTGGCTGTACATCTTAAAAATGAAAATAAGTTGGCTAATGAAAAAGTAGTAGCGACCGTTATGAGTAACCAAGGACTTGAGGAGTATTTGAAGTCTCATGGTCTTACGTTAGAACGTTCTGATGTTGGTGATAAACATGTACTTGAAATTATGAAAAAAGTTGGTTCAAATTTTGGTGGAGAGCAGAGTGGTCATGTTATTTTTTCTGATTATGCTAAAACTGGTGACGGTTTGGTTTCAGCACTTCAAGCATTTGCATATATGATTGAAAATAATAAAACAGCAAGTGAAGCGTTTAATATTTTTGACCTTTACCCTCAAGAACAAGCCAACTTAAAAATATCTCATAAAATTCCTATAGAAGAGATATCTGGAGTAGAAGAACTTTTTGCGGAAATAGAGTCATTAAATATGCGTTATCTTGTTCGGTATTCAGGAACTGAAAATCTTATGCGTATACTTATCGAAGGTAAAGATCAACATGCTTTACATATTATGATGGACAAAACAGTAAGATTCTTTAAAAAGGCCCTTTCATGATGCGTTCAATGGTTATCTTTTTATTGGTTGCTATTGGTACCTTTATCATTGACCAAAATTTAAAAGTATTAGCCATGGAGGCTGTGAATGGTTTAGAATATGCGACCATATTAAAAGGTTCTTGTATTGATCTGGAATTACACTATAACCGAGGTGTAGCATTTTCTATGCTTGAATTTTTAGGTGATAACCTAAAATGGGTACAATTGGTACTTATTATGGGCATTATTGCTTATGTTTTTTATGATGGATACATTAAAGAATATACATTTGCTTTAGGACTCATTATAGGTGGTGCATTAGGAAATCTTTATGATAGATTTATTCATGAAGGCGTGGTTGATTATGTTGCATGGCATTGTGGATTTGACTTTGCAGTTTTTAATTATGCGGATGTTATGATAGATCTTGGTGTAGCCATTATTTTGTTAATGTCATTTTTAGAATATCGTAAAGAGAAGAAAAACTAAAGAAAAGCGATGAAATCGCTTTTCTTGTTTGTAGGTTAGTAAACTATTTCGGCTTGTCCATAAAGGTTATTTACTTTGTCTTGTAACTTTACCATTACCTTTTGTTGCTGAATCATAAGTTTTAATCGTTCTTTTGATTCATTATATGTAAATGTACCTGCAGGTTTTTTGTTAATTAAATAAAGAATATGGTAGCCTTTATCTGACTTTACAGGAGTATTAATAAGACGTTTCTTTTTATATTTAAATGCTTTATTAAAAAGTACATCTGGAATATTTTCTCTTGTTCCCCATCCTATAAAACTATGTTTTCTGTTAGTTTTAGCTGTTTGAAGTAATGCTTCTTCTATATTAGCCGAACCTTTTATATTTTTATACTCCCTGTCTGCTTCGGCTTTTGTTTGAAACATAATACTAACAAGTTCAATTGAGTCAGGGTGTGTTAACTTTTCTTTGTTGTTGTTATAAAAATCTTTAATTTCATTGTTTGAAACGCTTTCTTTCTTTAATGCTTTTTGTTGATAGAGGGCAATGGCAATAGAACCTTTAATTTGGCGAATTTGCTCTTTATTGAGACTTTTTCCTGTTGCTTTTTTGTACTCATTTTGTGCTAATTTCTTCTGTGTATCAAATGCTTTTTTAAAGTTAGAATCTTTTACAATTGAACTTTTGAGTAAGTTACTATAGAGAAGTTCTTCTTTTATTAACTGT
>Ga0256826_1001363_pt1 | contig 15190 bp, 11 predicted proteins | sample CV79metaG_FD_185975 | JGI IMG/M metagenome (GOLD analysis project Ga0256826, IMG submission 185975) | Hydrothermal vent microbial communities from East Pacific Rise, Pacific Ocean - CV79 | ecosystem: Environmental > Aquatic > Marine > Hydrothermal vents | place: Pacific Ocean: East Pacific Rise...
AGCCTCTGCCACCACCTACGAAAATGCCAACAACGGCACCACCGATAAGTGGCAAGTCTATGACAACAAACCCGCCGGTGCCATCATAGAGAATGTTTATGATAAAACGCTAAACTCAAAGGTCATTAAGTTAACTGGTGAAGGACGTAAAAATGCCTATATGTTGGGGCATAAGTCAGGAAAGAAAGCATGGAACAATCGAAGTGAAAAAAACATCTCTTGGAAAATGAACTTTTCTGAGAACTTTAAAATTATGGTCTATGTCAAAACCTCTTTAGGTCAAAGAGTGCTGTACTATGACTACAAAAACAAAGACCGAGGAATTTACAAAAAGAAATATATTCGTTTTGGTCTAGGACGAGCTTCTAAAAAAGGAACTTGGCTAACCATTCAAAGAGACCTTGAAGCAGACTTAAAAAAGTATGAACCAAACAATACCATTATAAGTGTGAATGCGTTTAGAGTCAATGGTTCAGGAATGGTGGATGATATTCAATTGACTAAAAGCACCAAACCAATCACACCTACAACAGGAGCATTAAAAGTCTCTAACATAGAAGGTAAACGACTCTCTAATACCATGGCTCAAATCTCTTGGAACTTAAACCATAAAGGTACAGGACAAGTAGAGTATGGAGTAACTCAAAACTATGGAAGTTTTTCTAAAAAAGACAGTTCATTTAACTATGATGCTCACTCTCAAAAACTTAAACATTTAAAAGCAAATACGACGTACCACTATCGCGTTATTTCAGAAGATAGAAGTGGAAATAAAATAGTCTCTAACGATGCTACTTTTTCTACTAAGGTAGGAAATATTCAGACAAAACCTAATATACATCCTAAACAAGTAAATACAAATCCTCCTATTACGCTTACAAAACTTAAAGCGATGATTAAGAATGGTGAAGATGTTACAAAGGTGAATACTTCTGAGATTACGGATATGAGTGAGTTGTTTGCAGGAACTGATTACAATCCTAACAAATTTAATCAAGACATTAGTAGCTGGGATGTCTCTAATGTTACTGATATGAGTTATATGTTTGAAGAAGCTAGTGAATTTAATCAAGATATTAGTGGATGGGATGTCTCTAACGTTATAGATATGAATTGGATGTTTTGGGGCGCAACAAAATTTAATCAACCTATAGGGAAATGGAATGTCTCTAACGTCACTGATATGGGAAACATGTTTGAAGGTGCTACTAACTTTAATCAACCCATAGGAAATTGGGATATTTCTAACGTCACTAATATGGAAAACATCTTTGATGAAGCAGTAAACTTTAATCAACCTATAGAAAACTGGGATGTTTCTAACGTAACTGATATGATGGATATGTTTTCTGGTGCTACTAACTTTAATCAACCTCTAAACCAATGGGATGTTTCTAATGTAACTAATATGGATGGTATGTTTAGTTTTACTAAAAGTTTTAATCAACCTTTAGACCAGTGGGATGTTTCTAACGTCACTGATATGTTTGATATGTTTTCTGATGCAAAAAAGTTTAATCAATCTTTAGAAAATTGGGATGTTTCTAACGTTCTTGATATGGAAGAGATGCTTTCTGGTTCAAACATTTCAAGTAATAACTATGATAAAACACTTATAGCTTGGAGTAAATTACCACTTAAAAAACATCTACCCCTCTCTGCGGAAAACCTAAAATACACTAAAAAATCAGTTAATGCACGTCAAATACTTACTAATAAATTTAAATGGTATATAATGGATGCAGGAGAAGTTAACGGCAATAGTAATTTAAAAATATCCAATATAAAAATAAAAAAACTATCTAAAAATTCTAGTAAAATTTCATGGAAATTAAACCACAATGCTACTGCTCAAATAGAGTATGGATTAACCAAAGAATATGGAAGCTTTTCTAAAAAAGAGAATTCATTTAATCATAAAGCTCATACCCAAACCCTAAGCAATCTTAAACCAAACACAACCTACCATTACCGAATCATTAGTGAAGATAAAAATGGAAAAAGTATTATAACTTCTGACGCTACTTTTGTCTCTAGTACCAACAATTATATTACACCGCTTGTAACGTTAGAAGAACTCAAAGAGATGATTAGAAACAACGACGATGTTACGCATGTTAATACCTCTAAGATTACAACTATGAGCTATCTATTCTATGACAATGATACTTTTAATCAAGATATTAGTAATTGGGATGTCTCTAATGTAACCGATATGTATGGAATGTTTGAAGATGCAAGAGACTTCAATCAACCTCTAGAAAAATGGAATGTTTCTAACGTCACTAATATGAAAGATATGTTTATTCTTGCTGAGACATTTAATCAACCTTTAGAAAAATGGAATGTTTCTAATGTTACTGATATGAGTCGTATGTTTTATCTTGCTACAAGTTTTAATCAACCTATCTCCACATGGGATGTCTCTAATGTTACTGATATGCAAAATATGTTTATGCTTGCTGAGAAATTTAATCAATCTTTAGAAAATTGGGATGTTTCTAATGTTAAAAATATGAGTTATATGTTTAATGGAGCAACAAAGTTCAATCAACCCCTAGAAAAATGGGATGTCTCTAATGTTACGGATATGAGTGATATGTTTACTTATTCAATAAACTTTAACCAACCCCTAGAAAAATGGGATGTCTCTAATGTTACTGATATAAGTAGTATATTTTGGAATGCAAAAGCCATGAAAAAACTACCAACATGGTACACAAAATAAAATAATTAAAGAAATAGAGAGCTTATTTTTATATCGTTTTTATAGTAAAACAGATTAATTTATGCTCTCAATAAACAAAATAAATCGAAAAATTATTTTTCAGATTAATATTAATCAAAATCTTTAATTATCAATAAAAATTCATCTTTTTCTTTGTTATGATATATTTATTTGATACAATAAAATCCAACATCAATAAAAAGGAACAGAATGAAAAGTTTTAAAACTTACTCTGCAATCGCTCTATCAACCTTACTTTTAGTAACTTCGGCTCATGCAAATGAACCTACACCAGTCAAAGAAGATATTAAAAAGCATGAAGAACATGCAAAATACGAAACACATACAAAACATTGGGGATACATGGGTGAAGTAGGACCAAAACATTGGAGTGAAGTTAAAAAAGAGTTCAACATGTGTTCAGAAGGTAAACAACAGTCTCCTATTAATGTTATTGCTTCAAAAGATACCGATTTAAAAGCACTTGATCTTCAATATAAAACTGGTTCTGAAACTATTATAAACAATGGTCATACGGTACAAGTAAACATTAAAGATGGTAGTGTTTTAAAAATTGATGGTGCAGATTATAAACTTAAACAGTTCCACTTTCACGTACCAAGTGAAAACAACATTAATGGTGAAGCATACCCACTAGAAGCACACTTTGTACATGCTACTGATGATGGTAAATTAGCAGTTGTAGCTGTTATGTTTGAAGAGGGAGAAGAGAATCCTGTTCTTGCTAAAGCTTGGAAAAAACTTCCTAGTTTAAAAGTTGGGGAAGAGGCTAAATGTGGTTTAACATCAGATGAAGTAAAAGCTATTATGCCTGAGAACAAAGAGTACTACAAGTTTATGGGTTCACTAACAACACCACCCTGTAGTGAAAATGTAAAGTGGCATATTTATAAAAATGCAATGAGTGCTTCAAAAGAGCAAATCAATGCTTTCTTTACGCTATTTAGCTTTCCAAACAACCGACCTGTTCAAGCGACAAACGATAGAAATATAGAAGAGTAGAGGTTTAACCTTTTGGCTTTCGCCAAAAGGTTACAAACGTTTAGAAGCTCGTTTACATTCACTTACAAAGTGAATGGCATTTTCAACAGGTACATCTGGAAGAATTCCGTGTCCTAGGTTGAAGATATGTCTTCCATCTTTCATGGTTTCAGCCAATGACTCAACACACTCAGTTGTTGCTTCTTTACTATAAAGACGAGTTGGCTCCATGTTTCCTTGAAGAACATACTTGTCTCCTAGTTTCTCTTTTGCCAATGCCATTGGGGTTCCCCAATCTACACCGAAAACATCAAAATTTCCGTAAACGAGACCTTGTTCTATGAACGAAGCAACACCTTTTGGGAACATGATGATTGGGGTATCTGGATATTTAGATTTAAGATAGTCAGCTATCTCAACCATATATTTCCATGAGAACTCATCATATTTACTTGGCTCTATCGCTGCTGCCCATGAATCAAAGATTTGAACCACATCAATTCCAGAAGCTATCTGCTGTTCCATATAGTATTTTACAACTTGTGTTACCTCATGTAAAATATTATGAAGTAGTTCAGGATTTGAATACATCATCTTTTTACAGATGTTATAAGTTTTAGTCCCTTGCCCCTCTATCATATAGGTAGCCAATGTCCAAGGAGCCCCACAGAAACCAATAAGAGCAATATCATCACCCCGTTCATCGAGTTGAGTTCGTAGTAGCTTAATGGTGTCATACACATACGTCAGCTTATCAGCTGCCTCTTTACCACCAATGAGTCTGTCCAAGTCTGCTTGACTTGTTAAAGGATCATTGAACTTTGGTCCAAAACCTTTGATAAACTCTAAGTCCATTCCCATTTCATCAGGAATAACCAAAATATCTGAAAATAAAATTGCTGCATCAACACCAACAATATCTAAAGGTTGAATGGTTACCTCAGCTGCCATTTTAGGATTGTGACAAAGGTTTAAAAAGTTTCCAGCCTCTGCTCTTACTGCCATGTATTCAGGAAGGTATCGTCCTGCTTGTCTCATCATCCATACTGGTGTGTATGGGGTCTCTTTACCTAAACATGCGTCTACAAAAATCTTACTCATTAATGATCACTCCCTTTGTGTAAAAAATATAGTGCTACTGAAAGCCCTAAAATAGATACAGAAAAATAAACCATATCCATACCGCTTATACTTTTATCAATTACTTGTTGAAAAAAATTAACCACAAGTACCATTACAATTACTTTTCCTAATTTATCTTTCAACTCATCCAATGAATGAATCTCTAAAATTTTTGAAGCACCCTCTTTTTGAGCAATGTCTATTTCAGAGATAAAGAGTTCATAAAGTCCAAATCCAAAGATAAACATTACAATAGCGATTAAATATAAATCTACTGCACCAATTAACATAGAAACGATGTTACCATGAAAATCAGCACCATGTTCAGCATGACCGATATAGGACATAACAACTTCTGAAACCATTGAAAATATATCAACTGAAGCCACAACAAAAAGTGCTATTCCACCTAACATAGAAAAAACAACTGCCAAGAGTACAAAAAATCTTGTATTCCATAACAGGCTCTCAAACATACGTTCTATAAACTTCATATTAATCCTCTAACTTTATCCATTTTTGAGCAATACGCACCGAATTTGTCGCTGCCCCTACCCTTACTTGATCTGCAACACCCCAAATATGTAATATATTTGAAGCGTAAATATCTTTTCTAATTCGTCCTACATAGGTCTCATCTGTATCCGTTGAAGTCATTGGCATTGGATATTGATTGTTTTCAATATCATCTATCACCGTAACATTTTCAAATGCACCCAAAACCTTTCTTGCTTCTTCAACACTTACATTGACACCTTCTTCAAATGTAATTGTAATAGACTCAGAATGAGAACGAAGTACCGGAACACGTACACATGTAGCAGAAACAGCAAAATCTGAATGCATAATTTTGTTTGTTTCAAGAACCATTTTCATCTCTTCTTTTGTATAACCATTTTCTTGAGGTGTATCAATATGAGGAATAACATTTAATGCAATTTGATGTGCAAATGCTTCTACTTTTGTCTCATTAAGTTTAAATGCAAAAAAGTCTTGCATTTGACGAACCAACTCTTCCATCCCAGCTTTTCCTGCACCGGAAACAGCTTGGTAGGTACTAACATCAACCCTTTTAATTCCATATAAATCATGTAAGGGCTTAAGTAACTGTACCATCTGAATGGTTGAACAGTTTGGATTGGCAATAATTCCTGTATCTTCCCAAAGTTCAATATCTTCAGGATTTACTTCTGGTACAACCAAAGGAACATCATCAATCATTCTAAAGTGAGATGTGTTATCAATAACAACAGCACCAGACTCTACAGCATATTTTGCATACTTAGCAGAAATACTACCACCAGCCGAGAAAAAAGCAATATCGATATCACGCCCTTCAAATACGGTTTCTGTTAACTCTTCAATTCGATATTGTTTCTTATTAAATTCAATAACTTCACCAGCAGAATTAGAACTTGCTAAAGGTAAAAGGTTTCCAACTGGAAAATCAACCTCTTCTAAAACTCTAAAAAGCTCTTCTCCAACAGCACCACTTGCACCTACAACAGCTACATTGTATTTTTTCAATTCTCACCCTTTATGTAATTAAAGATACTCATCTTTATTGTTTGATGTTATTTTAACCAAAGAGCTGTGAGTCTTGGCTTTTATGCTGTTAGTTTTCAAACTTTTAAAAGAAATCTATGCTATTTGTAGCGTGCATATACGCTTAATTCAAGGATTATTTAGCCAAAATGCTCTTAAAATATAAGTGTAGAATATTTCTTTTTATTGATATTGATGCAATTAAAATCATCTTGCGTAGAGAAACTATCCATCTTTATACTAAATAAAAGAAAAAAATCCATAATTGAGAACTTTTCTTGAAATAAAAAAGAAGCTAGGTATAATCTTAATATATTAAATCAATAAGGGACTATTATGAAAAAGATACATTTAGACGGATATAAAAAATTTAAAAAAGAATATTTTAAAGACAATAAAAAACTTTTTGATCAGCTGGCAACAGAACAAAACCCACACTCTATGATTATTACCTGTAGTGACAGCCGTGTTTTACCTGTTAAAATTTTATCTGCAACACCGGGTGAACTTTTTATCGCACGAAATATTGGTAACATCGTTCCTCCTTATGAAGTAACAAAAGGTGCAACACAATCTGCCATTGAATATGCAGTAAATGTACTTAAAGTAGAAAGTTTAATTGTATTAGGACATAGCTCATGTGGTGCATGTAGTCATCTTTATCATGATAAAACTGAAGATGAAGAGCATATTGAACTGAGTCATGTAGATGAATGGCTAACCCTCGCTTTCCCTGCAAAATATGATGCCATGCTAGAGTGTATTAATCATCCTGAGAAAAATCGTGAAGAAATTACAGAAAAAAATAATATTCTACTCTCACTTCAACGTTTAATGACCTATCCCTATATTGTTGAAGCTTTAGAAAAAGGAAGTATCGAAATTCATGGTTGGTGGTATAATCTTGGTACAGGAGATTTAGAAAGTTATGATTACGCAGATAAAGTTTTTAAAAAAATCTTAAAATAAGAAATATTACTTTTATTTAGATCCTTCCACATCTTAGATAAGCTGTGGAAGGAGTTTAATGTGAATTAACAACTACTCCTGTGCATCATCAATGACATCTTCATTAACAACATCTGGCTCTTCAGCCTCTTCTTTTGGACACTTCGCCATACTTACTACAATGTCTTTCTTTTCAACATTCACCACTTTTACACCAGAGGTATTACGACCCGCTTTTCTAATGGTTTCCATGTCTACACGTATCATTTTACCAACAGAGGTCAAACACATCATATCTTTGTCTGATTCTACAAGAACCACACCAACTACATCTCCAGTTTTAGATGAAAGTTTCATAGAAATAACACCCTTACCTGCACGACTCTGTTCTCTGTATTCTGAAGCAGTAGTACGTTTACCAATACCTTTTTCACTCAACATTAATAATTCAGACTCTTCATCTTCAATGGTGGTTGCTCCACAGACAAAGTCTTCATCAATTTTAAATTTAATAGCAGTTACACCACGTGAAACTCTACCAATTTCTCTGGCATCTTCTACTTTAAATCGAATACATTGACCTTTTTTAGTTACCACGAATAACCACTTTGTCTCAGGCATAACAATTTTTGCAGTTACAATAGTATCATCTTCATCTAGATTAATCGCACGAACACCATTGGTTCTAATGTTTGAATACTCTTTTAAATTGGTACGTTTAACAATTCCGTTTGAAGTAAAGAATACCAGTCCTTTGTCTTCATTAAAATCTGTTGTTGGAATAATCGACATAATCTTTTCATCTTTTTTAAGATTAATCAAGTTTACAACTGCTTTACCCTTAGCGGTTCTTGATCCTTCTGGAATTCTATACACTTTCAACCAGTAGAGTTGTCCCATATCGGTTACAAACATTAAGGTATCATGTGTTGACGAAATAAAGAACTGCTCTATAAAGTCATCGTCATGTGTGGTAACAGCAATTTTACCTTTTCCACCACGTTTCTGTTTTTCATACTGCTTAACAGCTACCCGTTTGATGTACCCACGGTGAGTAATGGTAACCACCATTGGCTCATTTGGAATAAGATCTTCTATGTCAATATCATCATAGTCATCAACAATTTCAGTACGTCTTTCAGCTTTAAAGTTGTCACCAATCTCACGAAGTTCATCGGCAATTATTCCATTAAGAATCTCTTCACTTTTTAAGATAGACTCAAGGTAATCAATCAATGCATAAAGCTCTTTTAACTCGTTTTCAATTTTTTCAACTTCAAGACCAGTCAGTCTTCTTAGTTTCATTTCTAAAATTGCATGGGCTTGAATCTCGGAAAGAGAGAAACTTTGCATTAATGCTATTTTAGCAGTTTCAGTATCTTCACTCTCTCTAATAATTCTAATAACTTCATCAATGTTATCAACCGCAATTTTAAGACCCTCTAAAATGTGCGCTCTTGCTTTTGCTTTTTCAAGTTCAAAAATAGTTCGTCGAATAATAACTGTTTTTCTATGTCGAAGGAAAAGGTCAAGTAATTCACGAAGTTTAAATACTTTTGGCTCTTTGTTCGCAATTGCCAACATAATGATTCCAAAAGTCACTTGCATCTGTGTCTGCTTGAAGAGGTTATTAAGAATAATATCAGACATTGCATCACGCTTAAGCTCAATAACAATTCTCATACCTTCACGGTCAGACTCATCACGAATTTCAGAAATTCCTTCTATCTGCTTGTCCCGTACAAGATGCGCAATATTTTCAATAAGACGAGATTTATTAACTTGGTATGGAAGCTCATCTACAACAATAACTTCTCTGCTTTTGTTCTCTTCGATATGGGTTTTAGCACGAACTTTAATTCGCCCACGCCCTGTAGTATAGGCATCCGTAATACCTTTTTTACCAAAGATAATACCACCCGTTGGAAAATCTGGACCTTTAACGATGGTCAGCAACTCTTCATCTGGACATTCAGGATTGTCAATAATATGTAAAAGTGCTTCCATAATCTCATCCATACGGTGAGGAGGGATATTGGTTGCCATACCAACGGCAATACCAGAAGAACCATTTAAAAGTAAGTTAGGAACACGCGAAGGAAATACATCAGGCTCTTTCATTGAATCATCGTAGTTGGCTGTAAAGTCTACGGTGTCTTTGTCAATATCTCGAAGAAGTTCTTCTGCAATTTTTGTCATACGTGCTTCGGTATATCTCATCGCAGCAGCATTATCACCATCAACAGAACCGAAGTTTCCTTGACCGTCAATAAGTGGTGCACGTAAAGAGAAATCTTGTGCCATACGAACCAAGGCATCATATACAGAGTTATCACCATGTGGGTGATACTTACCAATAACATCACCGACGATTCTTGCTGATTTTTTATAAGGAGCTCTATGCGAGAGATTTAACTCATTCATAGCAAAAAGAATTCTTCGGTGAACAGGCTTCAATCCATCACGTGCATCGGGCAATGCACGACCAACAATAACAGACATAGAGTAGTCAAGGTATGACCCTCTCATACTGTCTTCAATTTTTACCTCTTGTATGTCTTGATTTTCTTCAAACAAATCGCTCATAAAGTACCTTTAAATATATATTCTAAATTGACTCTATTATATCTAAAATGGTCTTAAGTCTATTGTTTTTTATTAAAAATAGATGCTTACAGGAAGCGGTTTAGAAGAAGATTATAAAAGGTCTTGATAAATAGACCTTTTTAGGCTTAGTTTTCAGTCATCATCCCATAAGGTCGTGCCAACTTCTCTTTAAGCTGATAGAGGCTTACAGAGCGTCCTTCACGTGCAAATTCACGACCATCCATAAAAACAATCATGGTTGGTACAGAAAAGACCTGAAAATGAGCAGAAATTTCAGGGTTTTCATGTGCATCCAAATAAATCTGCTTTAGTTGAGGAAACTCCGTATCAAAAACCTCTTTAAACTTTGGTCGAAGGGCATGACATACATTACAGTTCTCACCTGAAAAATAGAGCAGAACCCCAACTTCAGTTCTTATGGTATTTTGTAGCTCTTCTAGCGTCATGAGATTCCTTTTTTATGCTATTCAAACAGTGAATATTCTTCTTTAATTTTAGGCAACATAGACCTGTCTAACGCGTAAACAAAGGCATAGTTAAAATAGGCATTTTTTAAAATATCTCGTGCTTCATTAACATCAAGATACCAATTTGGTCTATCAACCCCATCTACTTTTGTTTTTGGTGGTGTTAAGACAATGGTTTTAACCCAAGCACCGTTATAACGTACATATTCACGTGCTTTATAAACGTCTTGTAGGTTATCAGTAAAGATTGCAACTTTATCACTTTTAGAGGGGTTTTTAATATTTAAGAAACCATCTATAAAAACAGGTACAAAATGTTTGGTGTATCGTACTCTATCTAAATCATATGGAAAATGGTGAAGGTCACAGAACTCAACCACCCGTTGAAGTACGTCAACATGGAATGGCGTAATGTCTTTTTCCTGATAAATATAGTTATTAATTTTAAATGTCACTTTAAAAAGTGTGTCACTTATGATTTCACAACTTGCTTCTTTATTTAACAAAGAAACATCAGGCTTAATGGTCTTCATCAATGTCTCATCTGTCCCAATAAACATTTTTGCTTCAGAGTTTAAAATCTTTTCAAACATCTTTCGCCAGTCATTAGCAAGTATTTCAACGTTACTTTTTTGAGTCACAATCATCTTCATAAAAGAGAGTTCATGTTCAGAGAAAAGGTAAAAATTTGCCTCTCTACTAATCAACACATAACGTATGAGTTTAAAAGCAGCTTTCTCAATTTCATCTACTTTTATCCATGCTATTTCATCATCAACAATTTTAATAGAATCATCAGAAAAAATGACGGCATATGCACCATTTTCTATGGCAGTAGCAATCTCTTCTTGATCATTAGAGATAAAAAGATCACCCTGCTCTACTTTTGAGGGGTAAACGGTTACGGAATTAATTGCCGTAACGGTTGGTTCAGAAAAAACTTTTCCTGCTGTTAAATTTAATAAATCTTCTATTTTCATATATGTAGCTACCTTATTAACCAATTGGTGTGCCGTTTGTTTTCGGCTTTTCAGGACGAATCATACAGAGTCCATTTTCATCTTTTGCAGCGAGTAACATTCCCTCTGATTTCATTCCCATTAATTTAGCAGGCTTCAAGTTGGCAACCACACAAACTTGAGTATTAAGCATATCATCTGCTGAATACCACTCTTTAATTCCTGCAACCACTTGTCTTGGCTCATCTTCCCCTACATCCACTTGTAGAAGAAGAAGCTTTTTACTTTTTGGAACCTCTTCTGCTTTTACAACAGTTCCAACTTTTAAAGAGGTTTGGAAAAACTGATCTATACCAATAAGTGCAATACCTTCTGTTTGGTTCTCTTTTTTCTTCTCTTTGGCAGCAGCTTTTTTAGCCTCTGCTTCCTCTTTTTCTTTTTTTAATGCTTCTACTCGTTCATCAACCAATAACTCTTCTTCAATACGTGGGAAAAGAGGATCTCTTTTTTCTGTCGTAAATGGAGCAAGTATTTCACCATTTCTAATAATTTTTTCAAAACTCTCAGGAGTGATTTCAAAGCCTAATGCCGTACAAATGGTTGTAGTTGTCTTCGGCATAACCGCATGAAGCATCAAAGAGACTTTTGCTAAAATGGTTGCGATAAGTCCATTAAGTGCCATGGTCTCTTCTGTTTTACCCTCTTTAATCATTGTCCAAGGTTGATACTTATCTATGGCTCTGTTGGCAACCGTTAACGGTCTCCAAAGCTCTTCTAAAAATCGGTGTAATTGAAGTTCAAAAATAAATGGTTCTAACTTTACAAGTGATTCATTCATTTCATCTAACTCAGCTTGATAATATTTAGAAACCAAATCACACTCTACTCTACCCTCAAAATATTTACCACTCATCCCTATAAGACGGTTAAGCAAGTTTCCAAGGTCATTCCCAAGGTCAGAGTTAATACGGTCTATCAAAGCTTTTTGAGAAAAATCACCATCTCCACCAAATGGTACTTCACGAAGCATAAAGTAACGGAAGTTCTCTAAACCATAAGCATCTGCAACCTCTTTAGGGTTGACAACATTACCTTTAGACTTAGACATTTTCTCACCATTACGTGTCCACCAACCATGCGCCCCAATATGTTTTGGAAGTGGCATATCTAAACTCATTAAAAATGCTGGCCAATAAATCGCATGGAAACGTAAAATATCTTTACCTATTAAGTGTACCCGTGCTGGATAGAAATCCATATTAGCTTCATCTGTACCATACCCAAGTCCAGTAAGATAATTCATAAGCGCATCTAACCAAACATACATTACATGTTTTGGGTCATTAAACTCTTCTGGAAGTTTTACACCCCAGTCAAATGAAGTACGGGTAATAGAGAGGTCATTTAACCCTCCTTCAACAAAACGAATCACTTCATTTCTTTTACTCTTTGGTAAAATACAATCAGGATTATCGTTGTACCATGCTAACAATTTATCTTCATAAGCAGAGAGTTTAAAGAAGTAACTCTCTTCTTCTACAATAGATGTTGGTTTACCACAGTCTGGACAAAATTCACCATCTACCAACTGTGTCTCAGGGAAAAATGTCTCACACGAAATACAATAGTGACCACTATAAGTATCTTTGTAAATATCACCTTTGGCATGCATGGCAGTAAATGCTTTTTGAACACCTACTTTATGATCTTCATCGGTAGTTCGTATAAACTTATCGTAAGAGATATCAAACTCATCCCATAAATCTTTAAATGTTTTAGAAATCTCATCTGCATACGCTTGAGTCTCTTTACCTCGTGATTTAGCAGCTTCTTCAATCTTTTGACCATGTTCATCGGTACCAGTTAAGAAGAAAGTCTCTTGACCAATAAGGCGAGCATAACGCGAAATAGTATCTGCGATAATAGTAGTATATGCATGACCGATGTGTGCAACATCGTTAACATAGTAAATTGGGGTAGTTATATATGATGATTTGTGACAAGATGACATAATAGTAGTTTTCCTTAAACAAATGAGTTTAGATAAATATCGTTATAATATTTTTCGAGATTTTATCTAAATCTTGCTGTTAATGTAATTTATTCCTCACATTATACAAATCCCAATAGATATCTATGGCTTCTTTTAACTCTGCATCGCTTAATTTACTTTTATCTTTAACCGAAAAACGGTCAATAAACAAGTCGGACATCATAGAGGTCTCTTCACGTGGTTCTTTTAAAAAAGCTTTTAGTGATGCTTTAAACGTATACTCTCCGCTATATGCTTTTAAGTATGTCATAAACATTCGTTCTAACGACGAAGGAAGATAGCGATGACAAAAAATACAATTCTTTTCATAAACATTCTCCTCCACTTTTTCATTCTCCACATATAATTCAGGGGCTGAAGTCTCGGCAAAAAGAACGGCACTCAACATTACGATCATTAGTATTTTTTTACTCATCTATGGTTCCTTTTGTAAAATCTACACGAATGGTTGTACCTTCACCTAAAACAGACTTGACATCTATTTTAAGATGATACTCTTCAATAATACTTTTTACAATATTTAAACCAATTCCAAAACCACCTTCAGAGGTATTAAAACGGGCATAACGCTCAAAAATCTCCGATACCTTTTCAGACTCTATCCCAATACCATTGTCTTGTATTACAAAATGGTTTTTACGTAAAGTAATAAAAATATTACCTGAGCGTTTATTGTATTTAATGGCATTAGAAATTAAGTTGTCAACCACCCTTGCAATTTTAATACCATCTATATAAATGGTAGAATATTTCAAATCTAAATCAAAAGTAACTTTCTTAGAACCTGCCAAAATAGTAAAATACTCTACCCTATCTTCAATAAGCTTTTTCAAATCTATCCATTCATCTTTCGATTGACGGTTATGATTGAGTGTTAAGTAAGTCAAATCTTGGTAAAGATGAGAAACTGTTTTAGCAGCGATATTAATCCTTGCTAATTTTTTCTTATTCTTCTCCGACATAATATCGGTATCCATCATCTCTATATTTGCAAGTATCGCCGAAATAGGTGTATTTAACTCATGGGTTGTGTCTTTTATAAAGTCATCTAACAACATCATCGAATTTCGCATAGGACGCAAGAAGAGCTTCACAAAGAAGAGACCAAAAATTGCCAATACTACCAGTGTTAAGCCACCTAAAGTAACAATATCTGCCATCGTTTTATCGTACCACTCTTTGTTTTCATCCACTTCCACAAAAAGAAACTTTGCACCCAAATAGTAATCATCTAATCGTTTAACAAAGTGTATGCTTTTCCCTTCTCGGTAAATAACTTTCTCAAAATTAACCACGGGATCTTCCAATGTTGAGAAAATTTTAACCCCTTCTATGTCATAGATAGCAGAGCGAAAATCTGCATTTCGAGGATATTCAGTACGTTCAGGAAAATAGTGGTGAAGCAGCTTCAACGCTTTAACTTGTTGATTGGCATAGCCAGAAAGGATGGTTCTCTGGTTAGAGAACATCAATTCCTCTTGGCTTTTATAATAGAAAATTCCCAACAACAACAGTAGCATTGTTACGAGAATAATATAGAGGCTTAAGAACCTCGTTAGTGTACGTTTTTCACTACTCCGAAGTAAATTTGTACCCTTGCTTTTTGATACTAACAATTCTGTCCTTACCTATAATTTTTCGAATATTTTTAATGTATGTTCTGAGTGCCGTATCACTTGGGTCTTCATCATAATCCCATAGCTCTTTATAGATTCTATCATGAGAAAGTACCTCATCAGGATGTTTCATAAAGAGCTTA
>Ga0256826_1001364_pt1 | contig 15185 bp, 14 predicted proteins | sample CV79metaG_FD_185975 | JGI IMG/M metagenome (GOLD analysis project Ga0256826, IMG submission 185975) | Hydrothermal vent microbial communities from East Pacific Rise, Pacific Ocean - CV79 | ecosystem: Environmental > Aquatic > Marine > Hydrothermal vents | place: Pacific Ocean: East Pacific Rise...
TCTATGATTTATGCCTATGATGTCAGAACCAGCATAGATTGCTTTTACTAAATCTTTTTTATCATGAACCTCAACTAAAGCTTCCATTCCTAAGTGTCTGGTATAATTTAACAACTCTTTGAGTTCACTTTTACTAAGAGCTGCTGCAATTAAAAGAATAAAATCTGCTCCAAAAACCAAAGCTTCCAAAATTTGGTATTTTGAAACAATAAAGTCTTTTCTTAAGAGTGGTATTCCAACATATCTACGAATCCCAGCAAGATAATCAAGTGAGCCTTGAAAGAAGTGAGGTTCAGTTAAAACAGATATAGCACTAGCCCCTCCTCTCTCATAGCTTTGAGCAATTGCTAAAGGGTCGAAATCTTCACGAATAACACCTTTAGATGGTGAAGCTTTTTTCACTTCGCTTATAATTCTATAAGGATCTTCCTCTGTCGCTTTTAAAAATGGAATCACCTCTCGAGGTTGTCTAGCATTAAAAGCCAATGAACGCCCTAACCAGTCTAATGAAAATTCTTTCTCTCTTTTTTCTAAATCTTCTTTTGTTTTTTTTATAATATCATCTAAAATCATTTTTTCTTTTTTACCTTTCTCTTTTTATTATATTTTTTTAAACATTTATTCACTGCGTTTACATGTTCGAGGACTTCTTTTTCATCTCCACCTTCGAGTGTTATGACTTTATCCATAATTTTTTTCGCTTTTTGACACTTACCTAACTTATAATATCCCCACGCTAATGAGTCTAAATAGTATGCAGAATTAGGATTATCTTTTAAAACCTTTTGTACATATTTCATCCCTTTTTTTACATCAATTTCATGATCAATTAAAATATATCCAAGGTAATTATAATAAAGTGCTTCCTGCGTTTGAGCAGCTGCTTGTTCTAATTTGACTATAACACTTTTAAGATTTTTTTTAGAGATTTTTTTACCTAAACTTTCATATTCATATATGCCACTTTGTCCAAGGTAGTTTATATCACCACTTTTTTTATACAATTTATCTGAGAGTTTATATGCTTTTTTATAATTTTTTCCTGTTATATAAAGCTGTAATAATACTTCATCATCAGCCTTAGTATCTTCTAAGAAATTTATCATTTGCACATAATCCCTTTTGTAAGCATATATCTGCATTATTTTTTTTGCTATTGCTTCTTTTTTATCTACATTATAAAGTCTTTTATAAGTTGAAAGTAAACCCTCTATATTGTTTTCATTACTATAAATACCTATCAGTCTGTTGCAAATTCTTTTTGAGCAACTATGTATTCGTGTATGTGTTTCTAAGTAAGCGATTGCATCTTTCTTTCTATGTAAATTAACATAAAGAAGGATAGCCATTTTGTCAAGTATCTTTTCGTTATAATCTTGGACATAAGCACTATTTAGATACTTCAATGCCATATCAAACTCTTTCTTTTTGATATATACATCGCTAGCTAACAGATAATCATCTGCATTTCTTGTTTGCTTGGCTAAACTAATTGCTAATATTTTTGCTTCATCAAGCTTTCTTAGTTCAATCAGTGCTATTATTTTATATCTCACTAATTTAGGATCATTCAATGAACCCTCTGTTAGTTCGTTAACTTTATCTATCACTTTTTGATTTTCTTTTGCCCGTAACTCGTTTTCTAATGAACGGTATAAATACTCTTTTTTAGAAGATTTATCGTTTAGCTTTTCAAACAATATTGCAGCACTTTTATAATCTTTTAATTGTTCCGCACGTAATGCAAACATAATATAAGTATCTTCACCTGCAAAAGCTTGTTCGTTTGGTTTAACAATTTTATTATGTGTTGCACATGATACAAAAAGAAATGATATCACTACAACTATGAAATTTCTAATCATCTATAATCCCTGGACACTCTTTTTTAAGTTCATCTACTCTTGTTTTAAAATAATCCCAAAATGGAAAAGTTTTACATTGATTTGGTCTTGCCATATATATTTTACATCCATTTGTTTGTCTATCATAAAATACGCACTCATACGAATCATTATATCTGTTTTCTTTAATAGAAAATTTATACCCTTTTTGGAAAAGATATTTTACCCTGAAATCGTTAACTTCCATTCCTAGTAATTGAGAAATATTTTCAATTTCATTTTTTGTTACATAAATGTAGCCACTCTCCCCCGTACAACAACGACCTTCACATGTTGCACATGCATCTTCATTAAAGGCATAAGGGTAACCATCTTTTTTAATTATATTTGACATTTTATACTCTGTGTATTGGCTTTTTTATATATCTCTTGAACTTTTTGTGAGGGCTCATTACCTTCAAAACTAATAAGAGGAGACCATACTTTCATCATGGATTTAGAGCCATTTCTAGCATGCACCATCACAAGTGAAGCACTCCTATCAATTTTTGGATGTACAAACACTACATCTACTACTCTCATTTTCACTTTAGCAAGTTCTTCACAAATCAATCCAAACTGTGTTGCATCATAACAAAATATAAAGTGAGAATGAGGCTTTAAAAGCTGCGACACCTTCTTAAAAAAATCTGATAAAGGTAAATGAATATTATATCGAGCATGAAATAACATCTCATTTTCACTCTTTTGTACTCCATTCGGATAAAAAGGTGGATTTGAAATTATATAATCATATTTTGTTTTATTTTCAAGTTCTAAAAAATCACATTCATGTAGATGATATTCTATTTTATTTACTCTTGCGTTTGTTTTAGCATAGTGTCTAAACGCAGCTTGCTTTTCAACAGCGTCTAAAACAACTTTTTTATTATCCCTTGCTACTAATAGCCCAATAATACCACATCCAGCCCCAACATCTAAAACTTTTCCTTTTGGTTTAAAAAAATTAATAAAATCATAAAGAAAAATAGAATCACTGTTATAACAGTAACCCGATTCAGGCTGATAAAGAAGCATTACTTAAAGTCCCTTGGGTTATAATATCGCAATTATATCATAAGGGTGCATTTACAATGATTATTATTCCAGCAAGACTAGAATCAACAAGATTTCCACGAAAAGTATTAGCCGACATTGGTGGTTTACCAATGGTTGTCAGAACTGCACAAAGAATCGCACATTTGGACACGGTTGTAGTTGCTGCAGATGATGAAAAAATTATCGATATTTGTAAAGAGTACAATATTAAAGCGATGCTCACTTCTACAACACATAAAAGTGGAACAGATAGAATTCATGAATGTGCTACTATTTTAAATCTTCCTGATGATGAACTTATTATTAATGTTCAAGCAGATGAGCCTTTTATTGAACCAGATGTTGTAGAGGCACTTATGACAAAACTCAAAGAGTCTCAAAAAAATCAAAAAGATTTTATAATGGGAAGTTGTTATAACGCAATAAACGCAGAAGCTGCAAAAGATCCAAATCTTGTAAAAGTTGTAATAGATGACGTAGGAGATGCTATTTATTTTTCACGTGCTAAAATACCACATAATCAAAATGGCGATGCAGTATACTTTGGACATATAGGAATTTATGGATTTTCTAAAAAAAGTTTAAAAGAGTTTTGTAATCTCAATGATGCGCCAATTGAAGATATAGAAAAACTAGAACAACTACGTGCAATTTATCATCAAAAGAAAATAACTATGGTAAAAGTAGCAAGTACAGGTTTTGGAATTGATACGAAAGAAGATTTAAAAAGAGCTATTGAAATATTTTTATAGAGAAGATAGGTAAGAAGTCCAAAAATCAGGACTTCTTAATCTTAAGAGATAGTTAATAACTAGATGTTATCACGGATACTTAATTCTTCGATTAGTTTTGCGTATGCGTTTTTATCTTTTCTTTTGAAGTATTTCATTAAACGACGACGTTGACCAACTAATTTAAGTAGTCCTAAACGAGAAGCGTGATCTTTTTTGAAAACTTTTAAGTGATCTGTTAATTCTACAATTCTAGCAGTTAAAAGTGCAATTTGAACTTCACTTGAACCTGTATCATTTTCTTTGCGACCGAATTTCGCAACTATTTCTTGTTTTTTAGCCGAATCTAAAGCCATAATAGCCTCCTGATGGGTATAATTTTCACAACTAAATGCGAGTGCACGCAAAGTTGAAGTGAAATTATATCTAATCTTTCTTTAACTTTTCTAGAATATATAAAAAAGATTTAAAGTACAAAAGATAATTTATGCTTTAATTTGATATAATAAGTAACATTAATAAAAATAAAGAATTAACAATATGCTTATAACACGCGCAAGTGAGTATGCAATACTTTCACTTATACTTTTATCATCTGCTAAAGAACCAATGGATAGTGAGACCCTTTCAAGTGAGTTAGTTATTTCCAAAAGTTTTTTGGCAAAAATTTTGCAATCACTTGCCAAACAAAATATTTTAAAATCATATAAGGGTGTAAAGGGCGGCTTTGTTTTAAACCAAGAACCATCACAAATCCATATGCTTGATATTATGACTTGTGTTGAGGGAAAAGGTCCAGCTGTTTTTGAATGCTCTCCTTCTCAAGAAGATTGCCCATCAGATAGAGCAAACATTTGTTCTTTATGGCCATTTTTAAATAAACTTCAAGGAAAAATTGATCTATTTTTGGCAGAAATAACCTTAGAAGACGTTTTAAAAGATTAATATTAAAATGGTGAAAATATAATTTGGCAAAAAAACTTACTTTAAAACAGCAAATTGGTACCGCTCTTAATTTTTTATTAGGAAACAGAGACTTAGGTGTTGTTCTCTTTGTTATGGCAATTTTAGCCATTATCATCGTGCCCCTACCATCTGAGGTTTTAGATGTCTTACTTACCATTTCGATAGCCTTTTCGGTTCTTATTTTACTTATATCTTTATATGTTCCAAAACCAACTGACCTAACCACATTTCCTACTTTAATTCTTATTCTAACCCTTTTTAGACTTTCACTCAACATTGCGACAACGAGAATGATTTTAAGCCATGGAAATGAAGGTCCTGAGCATGTAAGTAGTGTAATTACTAGTTTTGGAGATTTTGTTGTTGGTGGTAACTATGTGATAGGGATTATTGTTTTCTCTATTTTGGTACTTATAAATTTTATGGTTATTACTAAAGGTTCCACAAGGGTAGCAGAAGTTGCAGCCCGTTTTGTACTTGACTCAATGCCAGGTAAACAGATGGCGGTTGATGCTGATTTAAACGCAGGTCTTATAGATGATGCTGAGGCAAAACAACGCCGTGCTGAAATACTACGAGATGCAAACTTTTATGGGGCGATGGATGGTTCATCCAAATTTGTAAAAGGTGATGCCGTCGCGGGTATTGTCATTACACTTATCAATATTATAGGTGGATTCCTCATCGGTGTATTTCAATATGATATGAGTATATCTGATAGTGCTTCAACATTTACACTTCTCACTATTGGAGATGGTCTTGTAAGTCAGATTCCTGCACTTATCATTTCAACTGCCACAGGTATTATGATTACTCGTTCCTCTAGTGATGGTGAAAACTTTGCAGAAGGTACTATACAGCAAATGGTTGGTAATGCGAAAATCATGATGATAGTTGGTTTTATCATGCTACTTTTTGCATTAGTGCCTGGTTTACCTACGGCTTCTATGGGTTTTGTTGGTGCTATGTTTGCCCTTTTAGGCTGGGCAATATATAAATATGACAAAGGGGAACTTCATATTTTAGATGTTGATGGGATGGTTGCAAATAAAAGTAAAGAACAATTAAAAGAAGAAAAAGAAAAAATAAAACCTAAAAAGAGCAATGAAGAGATTGCAAAAGAAGAAGAACTTGCTCTTGAAGATATACTAAAAGTTGAGATGCTAGAACTCACTCTTGGTTATCAACTTATAAAACTTGCTGATAGTGCACAAGGTGGAGATTTACTCGAACGCATCCGTTCTATGAGAAGAAAAATAGCCAGTGATTTTGGCTTTTTAATGCCTCAAGTTCGAATTAGAGATAATCTTCACCTAAAACCTACTCAGTATCAAGTATTACTTAAAGGTATAGCTATTGGCGAAGGTGAAATAGTACCAGATAAATTTCTTGCTATGGATAGTGGAATGGCAACAGGTGAAGTGCAAGGTGAACCAACAAAAGAACCTGCGTTTGGATTAGATGCTATTTGGATACTACCAGAACAAAAAGAAGATGCCATTATAAATGGGTACACCGTAGTTGACCCAGCTACTGTTATATCAACACATATGAGTGAGCTAGTAAAACGCAATGCTGAAGAGTTATTAACACGTCAAGAAGTTCAATCCCTTATTGATAAAATTAAAGATGATTATCCAGTTATCATTGATGATGTTCTAAAAGTCGCTTCTATAGGTCTTATACAAAGAGTATTTAAAGCTTTACTTCATGAAAAAATTCCTCTTAAAGATATGCTTACTATTTTAGAAACGATTGCTGATATTGCAGAGTATACAAAAAATGTAGATTTAATTACAGAGCAGGTAAGAGCGAAGCTTTCTCGCGTAATAACGCAGATGTATTCAGGTACTGAAGGCGTCATAAGGCTCCTTACATTTGATACAACTACAGAACAATTATTACTTCAAAAATCACAAGAACAAGATGGAGTAAGGAATTTAATGCTCAATGTTGGAGAGATAAATGCTCTTATCCAAGCAACAAGTCAAAAAGCTACAGAAGTTTTACAAAAAGGAATATCACCAGTCATAATAATAGTCGATCCACAAATACGCCGTAGTGTAGCTGAAATATTTGAGAGATTCTCTCTCGATGTTGTCACCTTATCACATGCAGAAATTGATTCTAGTGCTACATTTGAAGTTATGGGTTCAATCGCAATTGAAACAGAAAAATAAAAAAGGTATAAAATGACAAATAGAACAATACATCACCTCTCTCATATCGACTTAGATGGTTACAGCTGTCAGCTGGTAATGAAATACACTCCATATAAGAAGTTTAACTACAACTCTAATTATGGAGCAGAAATCAGACAAAAACTTGACTTAATCTTAGAAAATATTAGAAAAGATAAAACTGATGCTTATATCTTGATAACAGATTTAAATCTTACAGCTGATGATTCAAGATGGCTCACACATGAAGTAAAAAAAATAAATGACCAGTATTGTAATCTTAAACTGCAACTACTTGACCATCATGGAAGTGGTGCCCAAAGTGCTAAAAAATTTGACTGGTATTATCTTGATGAAGGAAGATCTGCTACTAAAATCACTTATGATTTTGCAAAAGAGCATTTCGAATTCAATGAACCAGAGTGGATGAAAAAATATGTTGATGTAGTAAACGCAGTAGATTTATGGCTTCAAGAGGAGCATGAAAATTTTGAGTATGGAAAAGTTTGTATGCGTCTTGTAAATGAAACAAGAGAATTAAATCGTATTATGTTCGCAGATGAAGATTCTAATTATAAATTGTCACTCCTGCATGAAGCAGTAAAATGTATAAATGAACCAAAAGCACCAATCCTCTTAGATGAAAAAATACATACACTTAAAAAAGATTTTTTCAGAGAAGATGACGAAGATAATACACTAGATAACCTTGCTACAAAATATGTTGTAAAACTCTTAGGTAAGGCAAGAAAAGAGAAAACTATTTACTATAAAGGTTACAAAGGTTATCTTAGTTATGGTGTTGGAAATACCTCTATCGTAGGAAATGGTTTCTTAACTGCATACCCAGAATATGATTTTATCGTTGATGTTAGCTATAGAGGGGCTATGAGCCTTCGTGCAAATAACCAAGTAAGTGTTGCTCTGATATCTAAAGAGTGGGCAAATGGGGGAGGACATCCAAACGCAGCAGGTGGAAGAATCATAGGATTTAAAGAACAATATCGTTATGACAAAGTTAAACAGCAGATTGAACAAATAATTAACGACAAAGAGTCTCGAGCTGGAGAGTTAGAGTACAAAAAGGAAGATTAATTTCTACCTTTTATGTGAATTTATAAAATATCTTTCAACACCGTTAGCAAGTCCTTTTGCCATCGTATTTTGATAATCTCGATTCACTAATCTTTTTGCTTCACTAGGGTTTGTGATAAAACCTACTTCGACTAAAACAGCTGGCATTTGTGCACCAACTAACACCCAAAAGGGTCCTTCTCTAACACCAGAATCTTTAACATTTTTATACTTCTTTTTCAAAGATGACAATGCACTTCTTTGCAAATCAATAGCGAGTTTATTTGCAGCAATAATATTATGAGAATTTAATGTATTTAAGAAACTTTCTTTGCCATAATAATTCATATCTTCCAAGTCTGATGAATTTTCAACTGCAGCAACTCTTTTTGCTCTGTTCGAACGCGATTTAGATAAAAAATAACACTCTAATCCATGTACCTTTTTAGCCTGTTTTCTATCTACTGCGTTTGCATGAATACTTATAAAAATGTCAGCATTTCTTCTATTGGCATATTTTGTTCTATTTCTAAGTTTGACAAACTTATCCTTGTCTCTAGTCATATATACTTTATATCCACGAGATTTAAGAATTGCTTTTAACTTTTTTGCAATACTAAGAACTACAACTTTTTCTCTATAATGTTTATATCCAATAGCTCCAGGATCTTTGCCACCATGTCCAGCATCAATAACTATCACCTTATTTCTATCTAATCTAGTAGGAGAAATCTTTTTACGTTTAGAAATTATATTTCTTTTTTTAACATTTATATTATGAATACGAATTTCAATACCAGAAGATTTCTTTTTGAAATGCACATCTAAAGTTTTTCTATTTTCAATTATTAAACGCAGCGTATTAGGCTTATATTGCGACAACTTAATCCCATCAACACCTTCTTTTCGTAGTGTTTGAGATTTCGTAAGCATAGAAGCATGAATATCAAAAATATATTGATATTTTTTTCTTTTTGAATCATATTTATTAAAATAATTTATTTGATTATTACGAAGTGTTTTATCAAAATATAATTCTAAATTTCTATTTTTCCATCCAACATATTTTAATTTATGTGATGATCTAATTTTGATTTTTGGTGTTTTCTTTTTATATTTTTTTATAAAATGTTTCGTTGTAGATTTTTTTTCACTAAAGAGTTCATCAGAGTATTGAGAAACATCAATATGCAATTTATCACCCGTTTTGACAATTCCTTCTAAGGCTTTGAAACGCAGTAAATCATTGTCATTCATCAAAGCTTTTAAATAAAGATTTTTATAGTCATTATATGCTCTAAATTGTTCACTTTTTGCTGGAGACTTTTCTGAAATCCCAGCACGTTTCAAAATAGCATTATCACTCAATGCATAAAGCGAAATTGATAAAAATAGAGATACAAGTATAAAAAAGCGAACTAGTAAAATATTATTCGCCCTCTGTCAGCTTTTCTAGTAACTCTTGGACAGTTATTATTTCATTTAATTTATAGCCATTTGTTCCAGAAAAGAATAATCCTGTTTCTAAATTCCCTTCATATGCATCACTTAATCTATCTGCTATACAAAAGCCAACAACTTTTGCTTCTTCACCACGATTACAAGGAGCTACGCAATTTGAGATACATTTGATTGCAGGACCTTCTCTTTTTTCAACCAAACGAGTAAGATTCGTAACAACACCTTGCGCTGGATATCCAACAGGAGAACCCATTAGTTTTATATCGCCTTCTTTTGCATCAAGAAGAACTTTTTTAAAGTTAGCATGTGCATCACACTCAAAAGTACCTATAAAACGCGTTCCCATTTGAACACCATCGGCACCTAGTTCCATCATCGCTTCTATGTCATTTTTATCCCAAACACCACCAGCAGCGATAACAGGCATACCACCCCATTTAGCAGCTTCTTCTACAACTGGTTTTACAAGGTTTTCAAGTTGATACTCAGGCATTGAACATTGCTCATAAGTAAAACCTTGATGTCCACCACTTTTAGGTCCTTCAAGAATTACGGCATCAGGAAGACGGTTGTAACGTTTTTGCCATCTTTTACAAATAATTTTTAGCGCTTTAGGCGATGAAACAATTGGAACAAGCGCCACATCAGGATAACCCTCTGTAAATTCTGGCATATTTGTAGGAAGCCCTGCTCCTGTAATAATTATATCAATACCTGCTTCACATGCATCGCGAACAACACGTCCATAATCATTAATTGCATAAAGAACATTTGCGGCTAGTGGTTTATCGCCACAAATTTTTCTTGCATTTTTAATAATTTCATGAAAGCCCTCTTTTGAGTAAAAGTTTACTTCACTTAAAGGTCTATCAGCTACTAATTTTTTAGCAAATTCTTTATCTTTATAGTAACCAGTTCCAACTGAACTAATAACACCAAGAGCACCTTCATTAGATACGTTTCCAGCTAATTGATCCCAACTAATTCCAACACCCATACCACCTTGAATGATTGGCTTTTCTATTTCGTATTTACCGATTTTTAAAGATTTAAAACTCATTAATTCACCTTCAATTTTGCAAATTTTCTTTTTCCAACTTGAAGTAAATATTCTCCAGTCGTTAATTGTAATTTATCATCAGACACTTTTTCTTGGTTAATTTTAACACCACCTTGCTTAATATCTCGCCTTGCTTGAGATGTAGAAGGTTCAATGTTACAATTCACTAAGGCTTTTGCTATCCATATCTCACCATCAGCTGTAAATTCTTCTATATCTGTTGGGATTTGACTTTTGGCATGTACTTTTTCAAATTCAGCTTTTGCATTTTTTGCTGCCTCGTCATTATGAAAACGAGATGTAATTTCTAAAGCTAAATCTTCTTTAGCTTTTTTAGGATGAATTGTTTCATTTTGCACCCCAGTTTTAATTTTTGCTATTTCATCTAAAGATTTGTTACTTAAAAGTTCATAATATCTCCACATTAAATCATCAGATATGCTTAAAACTTTACCAAACATATCATTAGCTTCATCAGACACACCAATATAATTACCTAAAGATTTACTCATCTTTTGAATACCATCAAGACCTTCAAGAATAGGCATCATTAATACCGCTTGCTGTTTCTTGATAGCATATGCTTTTTGAAGTTGTCTTCCCATAAGTAAGTTAAACTTTTGGTCAGTACCCCCTATTTCAATATCTGATTTTAAGTAAACACTATCATAACCTTGAAGAAGTGGATACATAAATTCACTCGTAGCAATTGGAGTATTTGATTTAAAACGTTTTGAAAAATCATCACGTTCCAACATACGAGCCACCGTTAAATTAGAAGCAAGTGTAATCATATCTGCAGCACTCATTTTACCAAGCCAATCATCATTATATACAATATCAGTTTTACTCTCATCTAATATCTTAAAGGCTTGTGTTGTGTAGCTACTTATATTTTTTACGATATCTTCTTTAGATAATACCTTTCTAGTAATATTTTTACCAGTAGGATCACCAATCGTAGCAGTAAAACTTCCTATTAAAAACTGAACTCTCGCACCATATTTTTGAAACACAGCAAGTTTTTGCAACAATACAGTATGTCCAAGATGTAAATCTGGCGCAGTAGGATCAAAACCAGCTTTTACAGTATATGTTTTCCCTTCTTCAAAATATGCCTTTAAAAGTTTTTCAATTCTTTCATTATCAATTATCTCTGCACTACCTCTATTTATTTCTCTTAGAGCTTCATTTATCATCTATTATCTTCTCTTTATTTAGTTTTTATAAGCATCATTTGTTCGAACAAAATCTATAACTTTAATTTTAGAGTCTATTTTAGCACGAAATGAATTAATATCTGCTTCTTTAGATTCAAATTCCAACTCACATAACTTAGTATAATCACCAGTATTTTTACCTAATTCTATTGAATTAATATCAATATCTAACTTTGCAAGATATGTTAAAAAGTCTGCTAATGCACCTTTTTCATTATGCAAAGAAGCGATAAGTTTGTATCTATATATTTTTCTTTTAGCCCATTTTACAAAAACCATTGCTTCATGATTATTAAGTTTTGAAATGGCATTACTACACATTTTATGATGTACATGAACTTTAGATTTATCTAAAAATGCCATTATTTCATCGCCAGATTTTGGATGACAACAATAATCAAAGACAACATGACTAATATGTGTTGCAGAATAAATTTCTAAACCTGCTAAGTCAAACTGTTTGAGTTTAAACCTATGTTTAGAAATAAAATTTTGAAATCTATTATTTCTACTAATATCATTGATATATGTTGCTATTAAGTTTTTTAATTGTTCAGCATCATGCACAACATTCATATAGTTGTTACAATTATTTTTTTTAAGCCATTCTTGAACCCTTGAATGATTCAAATTCATAATGGTAGCTATGATATTTATAGCATTTTTAGAGTCAATTTCTTTAAGTCTTGCGTTACAAATCAATCTCATATTTGTTTTTGCTTTTGAAGTTTTTACTGCGTTTAACCAGCTACATCTAGTCACATTTTCAGTTGCAGTAAGAATTTTTACAATATCACCATTATTTAATTCAGTTAAGAGTGATGATTTATTTTTATTGACAAGTGCACTAGTAGCTTTATTGCCAACTGCAGTATGCACGGCATAAGCAAAATCAAGGGCTACTGCACCACGAGGTAAAGTAAATACATCACCTATTGGTGAAAAAACAGATATATCTTCAGAATACAAATCATTTTTAATTAAATCATAAAAATCTTCAGCCGATTCATTTTGATACTGTAAATTATCTAACCAATCTAATTTTATATTATTTCCACCACTTTTATATTTCCAGTGAGCAGCAACACCAAGTTCTGCAGTTTTATGCATCTCAAAAGTTCTAATTTGGACTTCAAAAATTGCCGTATTATGAAAAACAGTTGTGTGTATAGTTTGATATCCATTATCTTTTGCAATAGAGATATAATCTTTAAACCTCGATGCTAATGGTCGAAAATGTAAATGTATTAATCCTAATATAGTATAGCATTTCACAGGATCTTTTGTTAAAATCCTTACAGCTAAAAGATCAAGTATTTCATCTATACTTATTCCTTTACGTTGCATTTTTAAGTAAATTGAATACTTATGTTTAATTCGAGAAAGTATCTCAAAATCATCTTCAAAAAAACCATTTTTTTCTAAAATAGTTGAAATTGAAGCTTTAAATTCATTTAACTTCATTTCAATAGCATAATAATTTTTTTCAAGATAATCATCTATTTGTTGTTTTTCATGAGGAAAGAGATAGTTAAAACTTAAATCTTCTAACACATTTTTTAAAAATGAAATACCTAAACGGTGAGCAATTGGTGCATACACGACAAGTGTTTCTTCAGATATTCGTCTTTGCTTGTCAGGTTTTAGTGCATCAAGTGTCAACATATTATGAAATCTATCACATAATTTTACAACCAATACTCTAACATCTTTTATACTAGCAAGTAACATTTTTCTAAAAGTAAGAGCAGATAAGATGAGTCTTTCATTTGATGAAGAGGGTATAAGTTCGCTATCACGCATTGAATCAATTTTCGTTAAGCCTGAGACTAAATGTGCAACATCTTTTCCAAAACGCTCCTGAATCTCACTAATACTCACATCAGTATCTTCAACTACATCGTGCAAAAGTGCCGAGATAGCCATAGATTCATCATTCGTAATTGAAGCGACTATCGCTGCAACTAAAATAGGATGAATAATGTAAGGTTCACCGCTTTTTCTAAACTGATGCTTATGAGATTCTTTTGAGAAGGAAAGAGCTGCGTTTAACTCTTCGCTAGGAGGGATTTTATCAAATAGATATGATATAGCAATGTCTACATCATGGATATTTTGAATAATATCTATATCTATCTGACTTTGTGGCAAATTATTACTTTACTTTATCAGCAAAGCCTTTTACTACTATAAGACCTTCAGCTATTTCCATAAGTGCTAAATCTGCAGATTTAATACTATGAGTATTTACATTTAATTTACTTACTGCACCATTTTCTAGTTCATCACATCTTGTTGATATTGCGATAGCTAACTGATAACGATCCATATTTGGATATTCATTTAAAATTTTTGCTGTTAATTCTTCAACTTTCATTATTTTCCTTTAATTTATAAAACTATTTTACTATAGAACATTTACTCATATTGCCATTTAAGATATCTAAAAGATTACCTTCAATTGACATATCACAAACTATAATAGGAAGTTTATTATCTTTAGCAAGTGCGATAGAGGTGTCATCCATAACTTTTATCTCTTCTTGTAAGGCTTGATCATATGTTAATTCATCAAGCTTTACAGCATCACTATATTTTACAGGATCTTTATCATAAACACCATCAACTTTAGTTGCTTTAATGATAACTTCTGCACCAATTTCAACTGCTCTAAGTGTCGCAGCCGTATCAGTTGTGAAAAAAGGATTTCCCGTACCTGCTGCAAAAATTACAACACGTCCTTTTTCAAGGTGACGAGTTGCTTTGCGATTTATGTATGGTTCTGCAATTTGTTCCATTTTTATAGCTGTTTGCATACGAACTTCAAGTCCAGCATGTTCACAAGCTTCTTGCATAGCAACACCATTTATCACAGTAGCTAGCATTCCCATATAATCACCAGATGTACGTTTAATAATACCATCTTGTGCAGCGGTAACACCACGAATTATATTACCACCACCAATAACGATACCAACTTCAATACCAGCATCAACAAGAGATTTAATCTCTCGTGCAATATATTTTAATATCTTTGTGTCAATCCCATGACCTGCTTCACCAGCAAGAGCTTCACCTGAAAACTTAACCAGAACACGTTTATTAGCCATGTATACACCTTTTTTTCTAAAAATCTTGTCATTATATAAAAAATTGGCTTTTAGTTTGCTTTGAATATGTGAATATCTCTATCTCTGTGTATCTTTTATAGCAGCTTGAAGTAAGTATTTTTTATCTTCACCAAAATCTGGATAAGTACTTTTGCCTATTCTTATTGCATATTTAGGGAATGCCGCCATTATTCTATTTGTAACTATACTATAATTTTGTTCTTCTAAATATTCATTAAATAATATAACAAATTCATCTGTTGAAATGTGTGCTAAGGAGTCCTCATTTCTAATACAGTTTGACAAAATATTTCCTGCATTGATAATTTCCTCATCATTTTGAAAATGTTTTAATTTTATGTAAACAAATAAAAAAGTTTTTTCATGTCTTTTGGCTCTATCAATCTGTTCTTTTAAAATAATTTTAAAATTTGTTTCATT
>Ga0256826_1001365_pt1 | contig 15163 bp, 18 predicted proteins | sample CV79metaG_FD_185975 | JGI IMG/M metagenome (GOLD analysis project Ga0256826, IMG submission 185975) | Hydrothermal vent microbial communities from East Pacific Rise, Pacific Ocean - CV79 | ecosystem: Environmental > Aquatic > Marine > Hydrothermal vents | place: Pacific Ocean: East Pacific Rise...
ATTCACTCTCTATTTTGACAGAGCCACACTTTTTTAAAGGGGATAAAGAGTATTTAGGAATGGTTCGTCGTTATACCTCTATTCCTCTGCTTCGTAAAGATTTTATTGTTGATAAGTATCAATTGGTTGAGGCGTTGGCATTTGGTGCAGACTATGTTCTTTTAATTGCTACGGCATTGAGCCGAAAAGAGTTAAAAGAGCTGTTAAACTATACACGACACCTTGGTATGGAGGCATTGGTTGAAATTCATGACAAGATGGACTTGACCAAAGCAATTTTTGCAGGAGCTGATATTATTGGAATTAACCATAGAAATTTAGAGACATTTGAGATGGATATGAAATTAAGTGAAAGATTAATTCCCTTGATTCCTAAAAATAAAATTATTGTAGCCGAGAGTGGTATCAATGACCATGAAACAGTAAAAGGGTTAAGTGAAGTTGGAGCAGATGCCTTTTTGGTAGGTGAACACTTTATGCGTCAAGATGACATTACACAAGCTGTGAAAGATTTAAAATACGGAAAAAACTAACGTGACCAATATAGTTATTACAGGCTGTTCTACAGGTATAGGCTTGGCTACAGCCAAATACCTACAAGAGCAAGGGGTAAAAGTCTATGCTACTGTTCGAAAGAGTAGAGATATAGAACTATTAAAAGAGCTTGGGCTTAAAAATGTTCTTAAACTTGATGTAACGAAAGAAGATGAGATTAAATCAGTTATAGCACATGTTTTACTCGAAGATAAAAAAATAGATGTTTGGTTTAATAATGCAGGTTATGGTCAAGCGGGAGCAATTGAAGATGTATCGACCCAGAGTCTAAAAGAGCAGTTTGAAACCAATGTTTTTGGACTTCATGAAGCGACAAGACAGATTATTCCTGTAATGCGAAAGCAGGGTTATGGAAAGATTATTCAACACTCTTCTGTGTTGGGGTTGGTCTCTCTTTTTGGTCGAGGTGCTTATAACTCTAGTAAATATGCGATAGAGGGTCTAACCGATACGCTTCGTTTGGAGTTAAAAGGAACATCTATCTTTCCCATACTTTTAAATACAGGTCCTATTACCTCTGATTTTCGTAAAACAGCCATGAAGAAATTAAGAGAAAATATAGATATTGAAAACTCTGTTTTTAGAGAGAAGTATCTTCTTAATTTGTCAAAAAAGAAGAGTAATGTCCCTTTCAATGAAGCATCTATCTCTGTTGCAAAGGTAGTTCATGCCATTATCTTGGCTAAAAGACCAAAACCCCGATACTATATTACCAAAGCTACAACCCTATTAGGTACTCTAAAACGTTTTAGTTCAACTTTATTTTTAGACAAGATTTTGACGAAGATAGGATAATTAAAAAATGTTAACTGAAAATAGTTTTTTTTTTGTTATAATCCACCTTATTAAACAATAGGAAATAAAATAAGATGGATAAGATTAAAATAGGTGTTGTAACCACCAGTGACCGAGCAAGTCAAGGGATTTATGAAGATATTTCTGGAGTAGCGATTATGGATACCATGAAAGAGTATCTTTTAAATGAGTGTCTATATGAGTATAAGTGTATTCCTGATGAACAAGCTATTATAGAAGAGACCCTTTTGGAACTTTCACATAAATGTGACCTTATTGTAACCACTGGTGGAACAGGTCCTGCTCCACGAGATGTGACTACCGAAGCAACAGAAAATGTTTGTCAAAAACTACTCCCTGGTTTTGGAGAGCAGATGAGAGCAGTGAGTTTGCAGTTTGTTCCAACAGCAATTCTTTCTCGTCAAACAGCAGGTATCTGTAATGGCTCTTTAATTATTAACCTTCCTGGAAAACCAAAGTCTATTAGAGAGTGCCTTGATGCTGTTTTCCCTGCTGTTCCATACTGTGTTGATCTTATTGGTGGCTCTTTTATGGAAGCAAATGAAGAGGTTATTAAAATCTTTAGACCAAAGCAGAAGTAGTCTGATATGAATATTGAATTTATTGAGGCAAAACTGCAAGAGATATATGTTGAATTAGAAAAAGAGGTGATGACTGTTTTAATGGACGAATCATTTGATAAAAAACAGACCAATTTACGAATGCAACCACTTAAATCAACTAAAAAGATATTGGAAAATGCTTTGGACAGTATTAAAATGGTAGAGAAATTGGCAAAAGAGGATTTATTAAAATGACAGAACCCTCAACACAAGGTCTTTTAATTTGGATTATATTGTATTTTATCCTTATTTTAGGACTTTTTTGGACACTCTATCGAGCAATAAAGACAAGAAATGTAAAATATGGCTATGCAGTTCTTTTAAATGTAATTTTGATGGTATTGCTTCTTTTCATATAAATTAAGAAATAGTTAATCCACAATTTTTGGGCAAAATTGCAACATCTAATATTAAAAAAGGATATTTAATAATGAAACTATTAATAGCACTATCATCAATACTTCTTGTCTCTTTAAATGCAAATATAACCCTTCCCTCTAGTTTTTCAACAGATTTTCAACAGATTATCACGAATGATAAAGGTAAGGTTATAAATTATAAGGGGCATATCTATTTTCAAGATTCACTTGAATCAATAGCTGATGATTCAGGGGTAAATCAAAATTATAGACGAAGTCTCTTTAAATGGAATTACTCCTCTCCTTCTAAAAAAGAGGTTTGTACAGATGGAATTCAACTGATTGTGGTTGACCATGATTTAGAGCAAGTTGCCAATTATTTAATAGATGAAGGGATTGACCTTAAAGCTATCTTATCGGTAGCTAAAAAGATAACCACTACAGACTATAAAGCAACCTATAAAGATGTGGAATATCTAATAACTTTAGATGAAAAGAGTCAGCTATCTAAAATTGTTTATGTTGATAATTTAGAGAATGGTGTGAAAATACTATTTTCAAATATGAATTATAATACAGTATTGGAGAGTCAACTTTTGGAGTGTTCTGCACCAAAAGAGTATGATGTCATAAAAGGGTAAAATTTGGAGAGGGTCTTTGCTGGTTTTCAGATAGATAATGATTTTTATGTGATGGTGTTTCTTTTTTTATTGATTACAGTGGTTATTACGACTGTAATTGTTGTCTTTCTTAGTAAAATTCAAACTTTGACAGCTATTTTAGAGAGAGCAAAAGAGATAGATCAAGCCAAAGAGGAGAGGCTCTCTTTTTTAGATGATGCTTTAACTCTAGAAAAAATTGAAAATATAAAGATAAAAGAAGAATTGAAATATTTAGAGAATAGCGAAAAGAGATTAAAAGATAGGGAAAAATTGATTGCTATTTTACAAAATCAAATTATTAATCAAGAAAAAGAGCATGTAGATGAGGTTCATTCACAAAAAAATACTTTAGATGAATTAAAAATTCACTATAAAATATCAAATGAACAACTTGAAAAAGTAGAAGAAGAGCTATTTTTAATTAAACGTGCCTATGAGGAGTTAAAAGATAAAAATAATCTACTCTATACCCGAAATAGAGAGCTTGAGATGAAACTTTCAGAACAGTATAAGCAGATGGAAGATAGAAAACATATGATGGCTGAACATAGAGGTGATTTAAAAGAGGAGTTTTCTGAATTGGCATCTAAAATTTTTGAAGGAAACTCAAAAGAGTTTACCCTTCGAACCAAAGAGAGAGTGCATTGATAGGTGAAATCAAACTCTAAGTATCTTCTAGTAATATACCAAAAAACTAGAAGGTAAAAAGTTTGAAATTTAAAGATAAAAAAGTTATTATTTTTGACTTAGATGGTACACTTATAGACTCTGCTCCTGATTTGGCAGGTGCTATTAATTATATGTTAAAAAGTTTAGATCAGAATACTTTTGATATAGAGACAATTCATAAATGGGTAGGAAATGGCGCTCAAGTATTGGTTAAACGTGCTTTGAGTGGAAATACCATTATAGATGAAAATTTATTTAATAAAGCATTGGATATTTTTTTTAAATTTTATGCTCAAAATTTATCTGTTAATACCGTAACCTATCCCCATGTTACTGAAACACTACAGATTTTAAAAGAGAATGGATATAGATTGGTAATTGTAACCAATAAACCATTTGATTTTATAACCCCTATTTTAAAAGAGCTAGAGATAATTGATTTCTTTGAATATTTTATTGGTGGAGACTCTTTAAGTAAGAAAAAACCCGACCCTATGCCTCTGCTACATGTTTGTGATAGGTTAAATGTAACAGTAGAGGAGTCTGTAATGGTTGGAGACTCTAGAAATGATATTCTTTCAGCCAATGGGTGTGGTATGCAGAGTATAGGGGTAACTTATGGTTATAATTACAATGAAGCTATTGCTGTTTATAACCCTACGGTTGTTATAGATGATTTCAAAGAGATATTGGAAATATTATGATAGAAAAAAAAGATATTAAAATAGCCATTATTGGTGGAGGGGTTGCAGGGGCAACAACGGCACTCTCTTTGGGTAATTTAGGATTTAATATTACTCTGTTTGAAAAAGAGTCAAGCCTTGTTGGTGGTCCTCCTTTTTGTCATTTACATGCAGGAGGAAATCTTTATCGTGAAATTTCTGATGTTCAATGTATTAAACTATTAAAGCAATCTATAGATTTTTTACGATTTTACCCTTTTGTTGTTGATTATCGACCAACTGTTATCGTTATTCCTCTTAGTGATAAGAGTACTCCCGATAAGCTCTTTTCTCGCCTTGAATTACTTACAAAAGAGTATCAAAATCTTATTGATAAGGATATAAACAATAAAGTATTGGGTGAAAGCGATGACTATTTTTCTGTTTACAGTAGAGAAGAGATAGAAAAATTAAGAGATAAAGAGATAGTATCTATACCTAAATCAACCGATGATTGGATGATTCCTGTTGCCAAAAATATTGATTTAGAGAAAGTACAATTCCCTTTAATTATGGTTCAAGAGTATGGATTAAATCTATTTAGGCTTTCAGCTGGGCTGTCTCTTAAATTAAAAAATCTAGAGTATGTATCTCTTAATACCAATAGTATTGTTCATAATATTCAAAAAGATCTTTTAACAGATAGTTGGGAAATCTCTTATGTAAAAGATGACCATGGTTATAAAGAAAAATTTGATTATCTGGTTAATGCTACAGGGTTTAGAACAGGAAAAATTGATGATATGCTGGGGATTTCTTGTAAAAGAATGGTAGAGTTTAAGTCGGCATATGTCTCTAAATGGGAGGCTTCTTCTAATACTCTTTTTCCTGAAATTATTTTTCATGGAGAGCGTGGAACACCTCAAGGAATGGGGCAGTTTACACCTTATCCTGATGGTTACTTTCAACTGCATGGAATGACCAATGATATTACACTCTATAAAGATGGATTGGTTGCCAATTCAATTGTGAGCTGTCAGCCTTATCTGAATCAAAATTTTATTGAGAAGATTGATAAGTCATGGAGAGAAGAAGAGATAAACGAACGAACAAACAATGCCATAAAGCATCTGTCACAATTTATTCCATCTTTTGCTCAAGCTGTAGTTGGTTCTAAACCTCTTTTTGGTGCTCAACAGATTCCAGGAGATGACCCAACCTTGCGTGTAGCAGAGGTATCTTTTCCTTGTGAAAAGTATGCTCGATGTGAAATTGTTAAAGTCTCATCGGTACTGGATATGGTAGAGAATATAGCCAAAGAGCTTATAACGCTTGGTTATCTTGATAAATACAACTATAGAGAGTTTAATCTTGAACAGAATATTGCTGAAGAGATGATTAAAGAAGAGGCAGAATTGATTGCAAATGAGAGAAATTATCCTAAAAGTTTGGCAAATAGGAATATTATGGAAAAATAGTACAATTAGACTCCAATTTATATTTTTTTTTATCTATTAATGTGATATTTTATATAACTATTTTTGATTTGTTTTCTTATTCTCATAAAAGATATAGATATAAATAATTTTTTTTTTTTAATCAGTAGCTCAACAGTTTTCAAGACTTATAATAGAAGTATAAAATAAGTTTGTACTGGAGAAAAGTTAAAAAAAATTAAGAAAGGGATTAAATTATGAGTACGTTATTTATTAAACCAAATAGACAAGTTGATAGAATTTTTATACACTGTACAGCTACAGAGAATGCCTCTTATAATAATATAGAAAGTATAAGAAGAGACCATGTAGAAAATAGAGGATGGTCAGATATAGGGTATCATTTTCTTATAACAAAAGATGGCAAGATTCATGAGGGAAGGAGTCTTGAAAGTACACCTGCTGCACAGAGAGGGCATAACCGTCGAAGTATTGCCATTGTTTTGGCAGGATTAAGAAAAGAGAAATTTACTTCGGCTCAATATGATACACTAAAAGATTTTTGTAGAGATGTTAATGAGAGTTATTTGGGTCAAGTTAGTTTCCATGGACATTGTGAAGTGGCATCTAAAGCTTGTCCTGTAATTGATTATAAAACCATATTAAAATTGGATGAGTTTGGCTCTTTGGGTCTTGATGTAGAGCATATAGCTGTATTAGAGAATATACGAAGTTCAAATGTTGATGAGTTACCAGATTTAAAAACAGGTTCAAGGGGTGAGTCGGTCAAGTTTTTACAAGAGCTTTTATTAATTAAGGTTGATGGTATTTTTGGTTCAGCTACAGCAAGAGCAGTACGTGAATTTAAAAAAGCACACGACCTTTATGCGAGTGATCTTGTTAAAAGTTATGTTTGGAAACTTTTAATCGATGCCAATCATATTGAACATTATGATTAGACTGATGTATCATAGAGCATAGTATTGAAATGAAAGTTTATAGAATATTAATTGTTTTATCTCTTTTGTTAAATATGCTCTCTGCTAAAAGCCAAATGGAACTGCTTGAAGAGTATCATGATGAGTTATGTAATATCTTGGTTGATACAAGCAATAGTATAGATGATTATTTTATAGATAGCAATGAAAGTACACTGCGTAGTACCACTTATGCGGAGTTTTCTACTTCTGTTGCTATGGAAGCAAATCAAGAGTTTGAACGAGATGTACGCTTACGTTTACGTTTGAGCCTCCCAAAAATCCAAAAAAATTTACGTCTTATTTTTGAAGATGAGAATAATGACAACAGCCTTTATGATAGAACCACCTTAAATGATGAAAAATTAATAGACAAGAGCTACTATCTTCGTGTAGAGTATTTTAAATTTATTAGAAAGAAGTTTAATTTGGCTTTAGGTGCAGGGTTACGTGTTCGTCAAGGAAATCTTGTCCCCTATGTTAATTTACGCTCTCGTTATGATCTTTATAAAGATAACCATATAACAAGCTCATTTTATAATCGTTTACGTTTCTATACCGATGGAGAGACCGAAGATATTTTAGAGTTTAATAATCTTTATACTTTTGATGAATCTGTATATGCCATTCTTAGAAATCAGTTAAGTTACTCCAATAAGAAATTTTATGAAATAGCTTATCATGATTTATCTTTAATCAAAGAGCTTAATGAAAAGAGACAACTGCGTGTTGGTATAGGGATTCGTAGTGATTTAAGAAATTTTAAAAATTACGATATAGATTATTATCATATTCATATGCTCTATCATCATCTTTTCTATAAAAATTGGCTCTATTATCAGGTTGCACCCTCTATGTTATGGAGAGAAGAGAATGGCTTTGAGGTATCTTATCGTCTTATGTTGAACTTTGGGATTTATTTTAAGAAGTAATATAGTAGAGTTATGCATGGATTACAAAAAACAAATTAAAAAATGGCTATTTATCACTATCTCTCTGCTCTTAATAGAAGGGTGCAGTAGTAAACCAGATGTCTACACGATGCAGATAGATGTGGCTTCAAAAAAAGCGAATGGAGAAGATTGGGATATGATGGGCAATGCACCAGATATTCAAGTCTCTGTTGATAAATATCCTCTATCTTTACAAAAGAGTTGCCATGATACTTACAGATGTAAACAGGGCTTTAGTTCTAGAAAAGACAGATGGTATATTGAGGTTTATGATAAAGATTTAGGAAGTGATGATTTAATTGGCAAAGGAGATTGTGAAGAGGGAGAAGAGTGTAATTTAGGATTGGCTAAAGTTCTGATTTCAGATTAAATTAGCGTCTCTATCCTCTTTAAGAAATCATGATGATTAAGATAACTTAACTCACTAAAATTTTTTTGTAGTATTGTTAGACTCTTTTTCTTATTATAATTTGGTTTAATCATACTTAAGAGTGTCTCTAAGTGTTCTCCTTCTCCTTTGGCAATATCTTCTGTAATCTCTATACGATTATGGTCTAAGTAGCTTAATCTAGTATTTGTATACTGCTCTTCTGATGTTATCTCTGAGGTTGTTTGAAGTGCAATCATAAATACAATCTCTCCTGAAGCTTCAGTTGTTGAGCAGAATATCTCTTCTCCTCTATCTTGCTGATTTGAACTATGAGCGTAACTATCATGATAATCTCTTTGGTTTTGAGCGTGCATCACTTTTGGTTTCACCCTCTTTGCTGGTAGTAATAGAGGAATAATTAGTAGTAATAATGGTAATTTTCTCATAAATAATCCTATTAGTTTCAAACATTATATCTAAACTAAGTTTTTAATCAATAATTGATTTAGCTATAATGGTATATAAAAATTGTATATAAAAAGAGTAAGATGAATTGGAAAACATTTGAAGTTAATGAAGCTGGACGATTGGATAAAATTTTAACAAAAGAGTTAAATCAGAGTCGTAATCAGGTAGAACAACTTATAAAAGAGGGTTTGGTTAAAGTTAATGGTAAATCTGTTATTAAAACAGGAAAAAAACTTACGGTAGGAGAGTCTATCTCTTATACCTTTAAAGAGGTTACCCCTAAAGAACCAATGGTGATAGATTTTGATGTTGAGGTTCTCTATGAAGATGAGGTGATGATGGTTATTAACAAACCATCAGGTCTTGTTGTTCATCCCGCACCTTCAGTTAAAGAGCCTACTTTGGTTGATTGGTTGATTCATAAGGGGGTCTCTTTATCTACCATTTCAGGTGAAGAGCGTCATGGAATTGTCCATCGAATAGATAAAGATACCACAGGTGCATTGGTTATTGCTAAAACAAATGAAGCCCATCAAAAATTGAGTGAACAGCTACAAGATAAAAGCATGGGAAGATACTATCTTGCAATTATAGATTGTCCTTTAAAAAGCAATGGAATAGTAGAAAAACCGATAGGAAGAAACCCAAATAATCGTCTTAAGATGGATATTAGAGTTGATGGTAAAGAAGCAAAATCTGCTTTTTGTAAGTTGACAGAAACAGGAAGTACCCATAACTCTATAGAGAATTTAGAGCTTATTTTTGTAAAACTTTTTACAGGTAGAACACACCAAATTCGGGTACATCTAGAGAGTTTAGGACGGCATATCCTTGGGGATAGTTTATATGGATTTAAGAGCAAAAAAGATACAATAGATAGAGTATTTTTACACGCATATAAACTATATATGTTTCATCCAACAACCAACAAGCGTATGGAGTTCGTTGCACCACTCTTTGCCGATATGCAAGAGTTTTTAGATCGAAAATTTAATCAAGGAGAAGTTGATGAAAAAATTAACCCTAATACCATTGACACTTATTTCAGCACTATTACTGAACGGATGTAATCCTTCTGCTTTAGCAACCTATCAAACCGATTTAAGTCTGCCTAAAGTAAATAATATCAAAGCTGTAGCCAGTAATACTTCGGTAGCTTTTGAGTGGCAATCGTTAGCCGACAAAGGATTGGATGGTGTCAATATTTATCGAACCCAAGGAGATGGTACGGCTTATAGTAAAACCAAGCAGTTGGTAAAAATAGGTACAGTTTCAAACCGTTTTGCTTCGCATTATGTTGATACAGGCTTACGGCAAAATGGTCACTATACCTATACTTTTACCACAATTAAAGGTGGTTTTGAGTCAGGGCATGGACAGGTAATTGATATACGAACTTTACCTCCGTTTGATGCTGTAACTTTTTTTCAAGCTTTTTATAAGCCACCAAGAGCTATTAAATTAATTTGGCGACCACATGCAGATAAACGTGTTAAAATGTATAAGATAGAGAGAAGTATTAATGGTCAACAGTGGAAGTGGATAGACTCTGTTAAGCATCGAATGATGTCAGAGTTTATCGATACCTATGTTGCTCCAGGAAATAGATATGCTTATAGAGTAATTGCTGTCGGATTTGATGATAGTATATCTAAGCCAAGTAAAGTTGCTACAATTTTTGCAAGATAAGGGACGCAATGCCACATATAACTGTTAACCCATTTGATAGTTCTGTAATAAAAGAAGGAAAAATTTCTGAAACAGAAATTCTTTTTATTGCAGATGATACCCACAGTGATGACCAATTAATTGCTGTAAACCGAGAAGATGAATCTTTTTTATTACATTTAAAAAAATCAAAGAACTCATGGTTGCTTAAGTATGATAAGGTTACCAGACCACTTAATGTAAATTTGGTAAAACAGTCTATTGCTGATGTTTCAACAGAGTATAATTTAGATATTCTTCAATCAAATATTACCATACATCCAACAAAATTATTAGCTCCAAGTAAGTATGAAAAGAATATTGAAGATTTTAATAATATTGAGTTCTCTTTTGAGTCAGTATCTATTGAAGTTGGATTTGGTTCTGGTAAGCATCTTCTTTATCAAGCAGAAAAAAATCCAGATAGACTTTTTATTGGAATAGAGATTCATACCCCCTCTGCGATGCAAGTTTTAAAACAGATAGAGTTGATGAACTTAGAAAATGTGTGGGTTGTAAATTATGATGCTCGTTTGCTCTTAGAGATGATTCCCTCAAATTTATGTTCTGAAATATTTGTTCATTTCCCTGTCCCTTGGGATAAGAAACCTCAACGACGGGTTATCTCTAGCTCCTTTTTAGAAGAGTCAATGCGTGTTTTAAAAAAGGGAGGACGTTTAGAGTTACGAACAGATAGCTATAAATATTTTTGGTACTCCTTAGATACTTTTCTAGGAGATAAGGTCTCTAAAACTTCTGTTGAAGTACGAAAAAATGAGGCTTTAGAGATAACCAGTAAATATGAAGCACGATGGTTAAAGCAGGAAAAGGACATTTATGATGTTTATGTAACCTCTTTAGAAGAATCTGAAGAGAGAAGATTAGATTTTGACTTTTCTTTTAACAATATCTGTTATAAGCAAGAACTTTTGGATAAAATAACATCTAAACCTTTACTGTTTGAAGACGCTTTTATTCACTTTGAAAGAGTTTTTAAAATTAAAGATAAAGCTATTTTAATTAAGTTGGCGTTTGGTAGTTTTGATAGACCTGAACATAAATTTATTTATTTGGATGAGAATGAGAGTTATTACTTTCACTCTAATCCTGTTAAAACTTTAACAAACTACAAAACCCATCTTAAAATTATGGAGTATTTAGATGCCGAATGTCATAGTAGCAAATAACCTCACTCTCTCTTATGAAACAGATGAAGAGGTTATTAAAAATGCTAGCTTTACAATAAAAAAAGGGGATTTTGTTTTTATAACAGGTCCCAGTGGTAGTGGAAAATCAACACTTTTAAAATCACTTTATGGAAATTTACAACCAACAGAAGGTTCACTTGTTATTGGTGGATTGGATATGATTGATATTAAAAAAAATAAGCTTCAGGAGTTACGAACACATTTAGGAATTGTCTTTCAGGACTATAAGCTGATTAATGAGTGGACTGTCGAAAAGAATGTTGTTTTGCCTTTATGGATTTCTGGGTACTCTGCAGAAGTTCAATCTACCCAAGCACGACGACTTCTACACCATGTTAAATTGAGTGGAAAAGAGGATAAATATCCAATGGAACTCTCAGGTGGAGAGCAACAACGAGTAGGGGTAGCACGTGCTTTGGCAAAAAATCCATTTTTAATCTTGGCAGATGAACCTACAGGTAACCTTGATGAGTACTCCTCTAATGTTATTTGGGATTTAATGGAGAATGCTTGTCAACAGCTTGATACAACGGTTGTTGTTGTTACCCACCAGATACCAATGGTTTTTAATATTACTTATAGACATTTTACAATTGATGAGAATGGGAGTGTGTATGAAGTTCATTAAGAGGCATATATCGCTAATTTTCCCTTTAGTTGCTATTCTTCTTGGTTTAGAATTTTTTATTGTATTTGATCGTACAACCGATAGTTATGAACAGAGTTTATCTTCAAATTATAGTATTATGGTTGTTGCAAAAGATGAGATGAGTATTGACGATTTTAAAGCATGGGACGACCATATATTGGGTGTAAAAGAGCTTAAAAAACCTAAGGCTTTAAAGAGTATAAATTTAGATAATGATAAAGATTTTGAAAACTCACTGCCAAATTTTTATGAGATAAAACTTGATAATCTTTTGGGAATAAAGGCTTTAAATGAGCTAAAAGAAAACCTTTTAAAGTCAAAAAGTATTAAACGTATAGAGACTTTCCATTCAGCTTATAAATCACAATATGAACTTTTTATGTTTATTAAATTCTCTTTTGGAACATTTATATTTTTTATGGGAATTATTGGATTTTTTTTAATTGTTAAACAGATGGAAGTTTGGAATTTTTTACATGCACAGCGTATGAAAGTAATGGAAATTTTTGGAGCTTCACTCTTTTTACGTTCAAAAGTATTAATTAACATGGCAATTGTTGATGCCATCATCTCTGCTATTTTAACTTCGATGATGTTTGTCTCTCTTCAGAAAATGTGGATTTCAGATAGTCAAATGGAGATTTTAAAAGAGCATGTCTCTGAAGTCTTTGTATTTTCAGATTTTTTTATTTTGTTTTTTGCTTCAATCTTTGTTGTTCTTATTGCTGTATTTTTGGTCGTTATTAACGTAAAGGAGGAGTAGGTGAAAGCAATTCTTAGTGCTTTTCTTCTCTTCTCTCTTCTTTTTGGTTCATCTGTTGATCATAAAATTAATCAAAAGAGAAAAGAGCTGAAATCAAAAAAAATAGAGTATAGAAAAATGGACAATAAGCTCTCTAAAATAGCAAAAAATATTTTATCTGCCAAAAAAGAGCAGAAACGTTTAGAGAAAAAAATTTCTATTTTAGAGGCAAATATAAAGAACAGTGAAGATAGATATAAAATGCTAAAAAAAGATGAACATCTGTTGTCTAAAAATTTGAGAAAAGTGAACAAGAAAATTTCTCGAAAACAGGACAAGTTTGTGGCATTGGTTGCAAAGAATTTCTCTATGGAGTTGGCACTTGAAGAGATAAAACAACCAACAAAAGAGTCTGTAATGATGCAAGAGGTTTATGAACTTTATGCTAAAAAAAATAGTGTTGAGATTGACCGTTTAAAAAAAGAGATAACTGCTTTAGATGAAAAGCGTTCTTCTTTAAAAATAAAGAAAAATATTATTAGAGAGGCAATTGATGCCTATAAAAATGAACGTATAGAGTATCAACTAAAAAAAAGAGAGAAAGAAAAGATTATTGCTACACTTGCTACCGATAAAGCCATTTATAAAAAACGTTTTAATCGTATAAAAGCAAGTCGGCGTAATCTAGAGAGAAAATTGGCAAAACTTAGAATTGTAAAACAAGAGAGAGAAGATGCAATAGAGGCAAGGAAAAGAGAGATAGAAAATCGTAAAGAGTTGGCTAATGCCGTTGCTAAAAATAGAGAATCTTATAGAGTCAAAGAGGTTAAAGTTGCCTCTTATCGAGGAGGGAAAACCATCTCTCCTCTAAAAGGAGCAAGACTTATTAAACGATTTGGTTCATATATTGACCCCATTTATAAATTTAAAATATTTAATAAATCGATTACATTAAAAGCTCCTTTTTCGGGTTCAAAAGTGAGAAATGTTCTAAAAGGAAAAGTGGTATTTTCTGAAAATTCTGGTGGAATGCTTGGCAAGGTAGTGATTGTTGAACATGCAAAAGGTATACATACAATTTATGCAAAATTATCTCGATTGGCTCCTGGAATACATGTTGGTAAACAGCTTTCACGAGGTTCTATTATTGGAAAAGTAGACAAGAGTTTAATGTTTGAAGTGACCAAAGATAATAAACATATGAATCCATTAAAGTTGATTCGTCTTTGATGGTAAAATTATATTTAATACTCATACTTAGCTCTTCACTCTTTTCTATGACAAAAGAGAACAGAATAATTAAGGCATCACTATACCCTTATACTGTTAAGAATGTTACTTACTATCCACATAAGCTCTCTATTGGTGAGAGTAAAGATATTTTAGCCTCTTGGTATGGAGAGTACTTTCATGGAAGATTAACTGCACTTGGTGAAGTTTATGATATGAATGGTTTTTCGGCAGCCCATAAGACCTATCCTTTGGGAACAGTATTGAAAGTGACCAATCCTGCTAATGGAATCTCTTTAAATGTTCGTATTAATGACCGTGGACCTTTTTGGGGCAATAGAGAGTTGGATTTGTCAAAGGGGTCGGCTGAATATTTAGGTACAAAAGAGCAGGGGGTTGCTCCTGTACATATTGAAGTTATCTCTGTTCCTGCTGTCGCACTTTCGCAATATGTTGTAAAGAGAAAAGCTCCAAAGGTTGCTCTTGAACAAGCTGTTCAAAAGTCAAAAATAGCAGTATATAGTTATGCTATTTTGAATAGAGATGAGACTAATGTTCCTATTGAACTGGGGCAATTTAAAAGTTTAAAAAAAGCTAAGAAGTATGAAAAAGAGATTAAAAAATATCTTGCATTCTCATACATTTTAAAGTATAAAAACTTTTATAAAATAAAATCATATCTTCCTGCCTCTGAAAAACGTGCAAAATTAATCTTAAGAAAGCTAAAAAGAAAGCACTTGATTAATAAGTTTGGACTCTTTTGGTCATATAAATAATTGTTATATAACTTAACCCCATCAAAAACAAACAGAGGGTATAATACGGCAAAAATTTTATAAAAATTATTATAAGTAATTAAAAAAGGTCTACTCCATGTTTGAAACCGTTATTGGCTTAGAAGTTCATGTTCAATTAAATACTAAAACTAAACTCTTTTGCTCTTGTCCTACAAGTTTTGCAGAGCATCAAAATAGCAACACTTGTCCTACCTGTTTGGCACTTCCTGGGGCATTGCCAGTTGTTAATAAAGAGGCAGCTGTAAAAGCGATGAGATTGGGATATGCAATAAATGGAAATGTGAATCATAGCTCTAATTTT
>Ga0256826_1001366_pt1 | contig 15157 bp, 13 predicted proteins | sample CV79metaG_FD_185975 | JGI IMG/M metagenome (GOLD analysis project Ga0256826, IMG submission 185975) | Hydrothermal vent microbial communities from East Pacific Rise, Pacific Ocean - CV79 | ecosystem: Environmental > Aquatic > Marine > Hydrothermal vents | place: Pacific Ocean: East Pacific Rise...
CGACAAGCTTTTTGACTCTAAAACTTATTTGGAATCTAAATCTTTTTATCAACAGGCAATCAGTATTATTTCGAGTGAGGAATATCCAAAACAAAGAATTACAGAGATTGATGCCTTATTGAAACAAATGGCAGATCAGGATGCTTTATATACACAACTTATTGCTAGTGGTGACGCTTTTTTCGAAAAAGGCAGCTATACACAATCAATGAATCAATTTAAGCAAGCACTGCAAATAAAAGTCAATGAGGAGTATCCGGCAAAAAAGATTAAAGAAATAGAAGCCCTATTATTAGCAATAGCTGAAAAGGATAGAAAGTATACCGAAGCAATTAGCGAAGCAGATAAAAGTCGAGATATAAAACAATATCCACACGCTATAGAAAAATATACCGAAGCATCCGGAATAAAACCCGGAGAGGAGTATCCACTTATTCAAATCAAGCTAATCAACGATTTATTGGCCAAGATGGAGAAAAAGGAGAGCGCTTATCAGGACCTAATAGCACAAGCTGATGGGAAGTTTGACCAAAAATTATGGCAGGAGTCTATAGAGCTGTACAAGCAGTCCCTAACCATAAAACCTACTGAAGTATACCCACAAACTCGTATACAGGAAATTCAAGCAATTTTAGATAAGATTGCTCAAAACAATGCCGCATATACTAAAGCTATTAAGGATGCTGATGTTTCTTATAAATCCAAAGATTGGACGCAAGCTTTGACAAATTATCAATTGGCAAATCAATTGAAACAGGAAGAAACTTATCCAAAAGAAAGAATAGCTGAGCTAAATTCAATACTTGGTGATATTGCATCAACAAATGCCAAATATGATGCGCTGATTACAGAGGCTGATCTTCTTTTCACAGAAAAGGATTATACAAATTCACGATTAAAATATATTGCGGCATTAGCAGTCAAAAAAGGGGAGGAGTATCCTCAACAAAAAATTGCAGAGATTGATCGTATTTTATCAAAAATAGAAGCAGATAGTAAACAATATGCACTTCTTATCAAAGAAGCAGATAAACTGTTTGCAAAGACAAATTGGAATGCTGCACTAGATAAGTATAACGAAGCATTAATTATTAAAAAACAAGAGGTTTATCCACAGGAACAAATAGCGATAATTAATTCTAAGCTTCAGGAGATAGCAGGTCAAAAGGCTAGCTATGATGCTTTAATTGTGGAAGCTGACCAGTTTTTTAATAATAAAGACTACGAGCAATCTTTGCCAAAGTATCAGGCTGCATCAGCTATTTTACCTTCCGAAAAATATCCGAAAGATCAAATGAATATCATTAGAGATTTAATGAATGTTTTGGCCAAAAGAAATGCCGATTATAATAATGCGATTGAAAAAGCTGATGGATATTTGGCACAAGAGAAATATGATAATGCAAAAGAGAAGTATCAATTGGCTTCAAGTATATTTACTGAACGTCCATATCCTCAAGAACAAATTGCAAAAATTGATGTTTTGATTCAAACTCTTGCTCAATATAATCAAGCCATTTCTCAAGGGGATGCATTATTTAAAGATAAAAATTATGAGGAGTCCTTAAATAATTATAAACAAGCCTTAAGTTTAATACCTACTAAAGATTATCCTCAAAAAAAGATAACAGAAATAGAAACATTATTGTCTGCTATTGCCATGATTCGTACTGCTTATGAAGAAGCGATTAGGAAAGGTGATTTGCGATTTGAAGCCAAAGAATATCAATTGGCTAAGGATAATTATTCCGAAGCTCTTAATCAGCTTTCAAGTGAAGTTTATCCCCGTCAGAAAATAATGGAGATAGACCAGATATTACAGGACCTCGCCAGAAAACGTATGCAATTCGATAAAATGATAGCACAAGCTGATGCTTCTTTTAAAGAGCAAAGTTATGATATGGCACTCGGTAAATACACATCTGCTTTGGAGATTATCCCTGATGAACTATATCCTCAACAAAAAATACAGGAGATAAAAGGAATTCTTTCACAAATTGCTGATAAACAAACTAGGTATGAAAGTATAATTGCCCAAGGCGACCAAGCTTTTACAGCTAAAGATTATTCTACTTGTATTAGTCTTTTTAAACAAGCGCAAACCATATTTCCAAATGAGACTTATCCTCCAAAGCGAATTGCGGAGGCCACCAAGGAGCTGGAATTAATACAACGAGAGTTGGATGTTAAATATCAGAAAGCTATAACTTTAGGAGACAAAAACTTTGCTAGAAAACTTTGGGATGATGCAAAATTATCATACCAAAATGCTTCGGATATTAAACCCAAAGAACTTTATCCTAAGGAAAGACTTGCTAAGATAAACAGTATTTTAGAAAATGAGCTCAAAAAGCAGCAGAAAGAATATGACAGATATATAGCAGATGGAGAGCGTTTCTATAGTACTAAATATTATCAAGAATCTATACTTTCTTTTGAAAAAGCTTTAACTGTATTTCCTTACGAAAAGTATCCTGCCGAAATGATTGATAAGATTTTTGAATTGATTAAAAAGAGTTCAATGGTGAGTATCTTGGATAGTAAAGTACAGATTTTGAATAAGCAAAAAGAGAAATTTAATTTTAACCCTATTGCATATAGAGACAGAAGAGAGAATTATATTTTGTTGGAAGTAAAAGCTCTTAATCCTGATAAAGATGTGAAACTATATGTGAATTTTGGTCAAAAAGCATCGGAGAATGGAGGCTATTCTATTCATTTAAAGAACAAGAATGGATACCATAAATATTTTGTAAATATTGGCCAACAACCGCGTTGGGTTAATCAAGATAATGATTATATCAGCCTATTACCCGAAGGAGGAGATGTAGAAGTAAAACTTATTAAGTTAAGTAGAAACGGAATCTAAAAAACAGAAATCATAAAAGGTTAAACTATTATTGTATCATAGCATTTTCCAGTAAATAGTCATATTGATAACCAGCTCCAAAGTCTCTATTAAGAATAAGAGTTCCTTTAAAAGTTATAATATCGCCAACTTGATAATTAATATTTTGCTGGGAAGTAATTGTTAAATCGTAAACCCCGCGAAATGCCGTCCCATCTTGAATATGAATCCAATTGGTTTTCATAATATTTTGATTGATTTTAACTACTTGTCCCTTTACCAGAATTTCTTTGTTTTTAAGTTCTGTTTTATGCTCAAAAATATAAGCTAATGAATATCCACCTTTAACTGTTTCTATTGAAATAGTTTTCTTATTGTTACTTTTAGTATGATTATTATTGGAAGCAGGATTTGATGTATTCAAGTTCTCAGGATAAAAATTGTTTATAAACCAAATAGATTGAAAAACTCTATCAAGGCTTTTACTCTGAAAATCTCTCATTTCAAAAGCATCCTTATATTTATAGTTTTGTCCAACATTAATAGGTTGAGCACTTACAGCCGCCCAAAATTCATGGCCGTTTTCAATAAGTTTAACATAGGTATATCCACCACTAGTAACAGATTCCAACGCTTTGGCAATGTGAAAATTTTTGTTTTCAATTTTCTTTAATGCCTCTTTATAAGTTGTCTTATTTTCTTTTGTGTCCTGTTTGTTTTCAGTTTTACAAGATATTAAAAATAGTAGGATGAGTGAAAATATGGATATGTATTTCATGATGTTTTTTTTCAGCAAATATATGTATTTGAATAAAACAATGTACGCTCAAATTTATAAATCTGAACCCCTATAATTTGTTTATCGATATTTGGAAGGATAAATTTGCTCCAGATTGTTTAATTGTTTATGTAACAGGTCTTTTTATAGGTCACTAAAACAAAACTAATTCTCATCTGGGATTTGTCAATATAGCTTTGTATATAAGTTTTGTATGGCTGGTTATCTTGTAGCGATCATCCATTCTATACCCAATTACCCAAATAATTTGATTATGAGAACATAGTAACCATACATCTTCTTTTTCAAAAACACTCAGTTTCTGATCAATAAAATAATCGCTCAATAACTTTTTTTTACCTTTCATTCCCAGTGGATAAAAGTAATCTCCAGTCTCCCATTTTCTTAATATCAAAGGAAATTTAAGCTTATTTAAGTCAAATTGTGCAATATGAGCATCTTGTATTATATTTAAATCGGCTGATTGCTCAAAAATTATTTGTAAAGGTTCATTAATGGAAATAGTTTCTATAGAAACAGAGTAGATATCTTCAATCTTTTGTTTGCTCTTTTCAATAATAATGGAAACTCTATCTCTAAGCATTCTGTGTGATGAAGAATAAAATAAAGCCCCACTATTTGTTTCATCGACATCAGTTTTAAGTATTTGGATGGCTTGAGAATAATTGAACCCATATTCTTTTATAAGCTCAAAAAGGAGTGTTGGAGCAAAATCAAGATCATTAAAGCTACTTACTTGAATTAGAATATTCTTATCGCTATATGAACAAAACTCTTTTTTACACTCTTCAATCTTTAATTGTAATATTTTTTCAATGGAACTAATTCTTTCCATATTTTCAATAAATACACTTTTTATTTGAGGATTTATTTCTTTTAGTAGAGGAATAAGCTCATGACGTATTTTATTTCTTAAATATTTTGTGGAAGAATTTGACCCATCTTCTCTAAATGCTAAGTCGTGATTCTTAATATAGTGATCAATGTTATTTCTGTTTGCAAAAAGTAAGGGATGAATAAGGCGATCAATTTTTGGTAAAATACCATGTAAGCCGGCAATTCCTGTCCCTCTAATTTGATTGATTAAATAAGTTTCTATGGCATCGTCTTGATGATGTGCAGTGGCGTAATATTTATAATTAAATTCCTTAATTAGCTCTTTAAACCAAACAAAGCGTAAATCGCGAGCTGCCATTTGAATTGAAACCCCGTTTTCATTCGCATAAGCTTTTGTGTTACAGCTTTTTTTATGCAATCTTACTCCATAATGTTTTGCTAATGAAATAACAAACATTTCATCTTCATTGGATTCATTACCTCGCAAATTAAAATTACAGTGAGCAATGGCAAAGGATAGTCCTGCTTGTTTAAATAAATGGCATAATACAATAGAATCTCTACCTCCGGAAACGCCAATAAGGATAACATCCTCTTTAGAAAGTAATTGATGTTTTGTTATGTATTTTTGAAACGCTTTTAGCATGTGGTAAAATTACATCTTTTACATGATTTAGAAATTACAAAATGGGGAGTTTTTTTGCAATATAATTACATCCTAGCATAGAAAGCGTCTTCAATATGAGTAATATCTTTTTGTCGCTCATTATAAAGTACTGAAATAATATCGAAACGGGCTTCGTCTTCAATATCAAACTTTTCAACGTAAGCATTTGCTGCTTTCACTAAATGTCTTTGCTTGGCATTATTCACAAAAGTATAGGGTTCGCCAAAATAATTGGTTCTTCGTGTTTTCACTTCCACAAAAACAATAAAAGGAGCTTTTTTAGCAATAATATCTATTTCTTTATGCTGAAAGGTCCAATTGGTCTCAAGTATCTTATAACCCTTTGAAACCAAGTGTTCAAGGGCCAATTGTTCGCCGTAATTTCCTAAGTCATTATGATCGGCCATCAGACGCTATTTACCTGCAGGTCCTATATATTTGGCATCACCAAATCCTAATATTGGGTAAAAAATGACACCAAATAGCAGTAAACCAATAGTGCAACCAATTCCACGGCCAAAGCTTTTAGCGAGTAAATTAACCATCCAAATGGCAATAATAAAATTGACAAATGGAACAAAAAAGAGTAGGAGCATCCACCAAGTTGGCTTACCTATTATTTTTAAAAGGAAGTAAACATTAACAATAGGAATTAAAGCAGCCCATCCTGGTTGTCCGGCTTTTTCATAAATTTTCCATTGCGAAACTGCATATATAATAAATATAAAAAAGGCAATAGACCAAAAAGATGTTGTTGATAGTCCGAAAATGTAATCTTGATAATTATCCATAATATGGTTGTTTAAATTGATTTAGTTTAGATGTTATTTGAATGCCGAAGTTACAAAAATCTTATTGAGAATTGTGAAGTTCCTGCTATTAATTCAATATCACTACCTAAAAATAGCGCTTTATTATCTTGTTGATGACCTGCCGGGAAATTAAATACTACAGGAAAATTATATTCCTTTACTGCATCCCAGATAATTTCTTCTGCAGTTTTTCCAAATGGAACAGTATTGTCATTCATATCATTCATTCCTCCAACTATCAGCCCTTTTAGCCTCGATAGTTTCCCAGAACGCTTGAGATTCATCATCATTCTATCAATATGATATAAATACTCATCTAAATCCTCAATAAACAGTATTTTATTTTGTGTATCTATATCGCTATTGGTTCCCGATAAACTATAAAGCATTGATAAATTACCACCCACAAGAGGAGCAATGGCTTTCCCGCCTCTTATAATATTTACTTGATCCAACGCATAACCTCCCAATTCGCCAAATAGTGCTCTTCTTAAACTTAAAACCGATTCGTTTTCAGAAAAATCTGTTGGGAAATTAATGGGCATAGTTGCATGCAGTGTCCCAATATTAAAATGAGTATGTATATGATTATGAAATACAGTAATATCAGAATAACCAATAAACCATTTTGGGTGTACTATGAATTTGCTAAAGTCTAGTTTGTCAATAATTTTTACGCTTCCATAACCACCTCTAGTGCTTAGTATGGCTTTCACATTTATATCGTCCAGAAATTCCTGAATATCTGTTGCTCGCTCCTCATCTTTTCCGGCAAATTGATGCTCACTCGAAAAAATATGTCTTCCAAATACAGGCTCTAAACCCCATCTTTGTAAAACTTTTACTGATGCCTTTACTTCGGCAGAACTTATTTTCCGCGCTGGAGATACTAGCCCTATTCGGTCGCCATGTTTTAGGTAAGCTGGTTTTTTCATTTGCCTATTTATATAGATAGGAGTACAAAAAATAAAATAATACAAAATAAAAGGATATAAGTGTATTTATTCCCATAGTTCACAGTATATCCTAAATTGGGGTTTCTTTTGGGTAAAAAAACTCGAGCATCTTTCTTATTAAAGTAAAAAATACCTTTCCAATTGTTTTGATTGCTATGTCTTATATCTATCATGATAGCTTTTTGTTAATATTTATTCAAAGATACTAAGATATCAATTAAATTTGCAGCTTTAAAAGAAATTTAGTTTTATGGCACTTATAAAAAAAGTAAAAGGAATAGTACCCAAAATAGGAGAAAATTGTTTTTTGGCAGACAATGCAACAATTGTTGGTGAAGTAGAAATGGGAAATGATTGCAGTGTCTGGTTTAATGCAGTTGTGAGAGGTGATGTTCATTATATAAAAATTGGGAAAAACGTTAATATTCAGGATGGAGCTGTGATTCATTGTACTTATAAAAAAGCTCCTGTAAACATTGGTGATAACGTTTCTATAGCACATAATGCAATTATACATGGCTGTACTATTGAAAACGATGTTTTAGTGGGAATGGGTGCAATATTAATGGACGATGTATATGTAGAGTGTAAATCATTAATAGCTGCTGGAGCTGTAGTTTCAAAAGGGACAAGGATAAAAACAGGCGAAGTTTGGGCTGGTGTTCCGGCAAAAAAAATAAAAGATATCGACGAGTCTCTTCTCCAAGGTGAAGTTCACAGAATATCTTCTTCCTATAACATGTATGCTAGTTGGTATGCCGAAGATTAGTTTGGATTATTAAACTATTTAAAGAAAAACATTATTTTTGAGCAAGATAAAGTAATATGAAAAAAATAGCAGTATTCCCCGGGTCTTTTGACCCCATAACTTGTGGACACGAGTCGGTAATACGACGAGCAGCTCCACTATTTGATAAAATAATAGTAGCTATTGGGATAAACTCCCAAAAGCAAGGATACTTTAGTGTTGAAAAGCGCTTGGCTATGCTGAATGCTACTTTTGCTGATTGTGATAATATTGTTTCAGATAGTTACACCGGGCTCACTGTTGATTATTGTAAAACGGTGAGTGCTCAGTATTTACTAAGAGGCTTAAGAACTGCTGCCGATTTTGAGTTTGAACGAAGTATTGGGCAAATAAATAAACAGATATCTAAAGATATAGAGACTATTTTTATGCTAACTCAACCTGAACACACTCCTCTTAACTCTTCAATTATAAGAGATATTTTACGCCATGGAGGTAATATCTCCAATTTTGTTCCAAAAACAATCCTTCAGATAATCAAATAATAAATACTGTTTCTATTCGTTCTAAAAAATAAAACTTTATGAAGGTTAAATACTTGCTTTTTCTTGTAATATTATTTACCTATTCTAATGTTAAGGGTTTGCCTACAGTTATTTATGGAAACTCATCAGCAGGAAATTCTTTTGTGTTTAGACTTTATAAAGATGCTGATGCATTTAGTGGTTTAAGAGTGTTATTGGATCAAAAACGTCCTGATAAAACCGGCTCTTTTATGTTAGGTTTTGAAGCTCATGAAATTCAGAAAGTAATCATTGAAGTTGGTTTCCAAAGCATGAGTTTTTTTATCATTCCAGGGAAAACCTATCATTTGAATTTTAATGAAGTCAGTATAGAGAACCAAAATGTGTTTTTACCACAAAAGCCTTTGCATGTTGTATTTGAAGACGAAGATATGCTAAATATGGTATTGGATGGTTTTGAGTATGAGTACCAAAAATTTTTATCTAGTAAATTTCTTTTACTGATAAAGTATAGGGATAAGGAAATATATGAGGGCTTTTCAAGTCAAATGAATGATATGTTTGAAGAATCACCACTGAAAGACTCTTTAGCCTATTTTTATGTCAAGGATTATATTCGATTCAAATTAGCAGAATTAGCACTAGTTGCTAAAGTAGAAAGTACTAAAGAACTTGGTGAAACGTATCTGAGTAATCAGGCAATTTTATTCCAAAACCCTGCATATATTGGTTTTTTTAAAAAGTACTTCGATAAATATCTTTTGGAAACAGATGACGGAAAGGATTATTATCAATTACGAAATCTTATTAATAAAGGAAATCAAGAAAGTCAAATCTTGGATGAATTGGGGAGAAATCCCGTTTTATTAAAGGAAAGACTTCGCGAACTTGTTTTTTTATACTCCCTAAAACAAGTTTTTTATAATTCTGATTTTAAACAAAAAGCAATAAATAATGCCTTTATCTATTTCAATAAAAATAGCAAGTTTAGTAATAACAGAAGAATAGCAGCTAATCTTTCAATATCTTTAAACAGGATTATTCCGGGAAATTCAGTTCCTAGTATAAAACTGAAAAACAAAGATAATCAGGAGAAGAGTCTAATTAATTATAAAGGTAAAAAAGTATATTTAATGTTTATAACTCCTAATTGTGAAACTTGTCAAGCAGATATTAGGATTTTAAAATCAAATTATTCTGATATACAAGATCAAGTTAATTTGTTAACTATTTTAGTTGGTTTTAAAAAAGACTTTGCGTTAAAATGGATTGATGAACAAAATATAAACTGGGATTATCTCTGGTTTAACGATGATTTCGCCTTATTAAATGACTATCAAGTAAAGACGTTTCCCAAGTATTTATTGCTTGATGAAGAGTCCAAATTATTACAATATTTCCCTCCTAAACCAAGAGAGAACTTTTTGTCATTTATTAAAAATCTTAAAAAGCAAGAAAAAGCAAAAAGTGAAAAACGTGAGGAAAGTGCTAAAGATCCTTTCCGAAGAAACTAAAATGAACCTTGCCATATCTTCTTGTTTCAAAAAAATTCTCATGACTGGTAAAGTCATTTCCTGCCGAATGTTCTAGAATCAATACTCCTTTTTCTGCTAAATGATGGCTATTTAGTATCAAATCTGGTATATTATTAAGATTCTCTAGATTATAAGGAGGATCAGCAAAAATAAGATTGAATGCCTGGGTATTGAAGCTTAAAAATTTAAACACATCGTTTTTTACAATCTGAAGATTTTCTAAACCTAATTCTTTTTTAACTGAATTAATATATTTAAAGTGAATAAGGTTACTTTCCACAGCCAATACACTAATAGCTCCTCTCGAACAAAACTCATAACTAATAGCTCCAGTTCCCGAAAATAAGTCTAAAACATGGAGCTCATCAAAATAATATCTATTTGATAAAATATTAAATAGGCCCTCTTTTGCTTGATCTGTTGTAGGTCTAAGTCTCATGTTATTGGGTGGATGAAGTCTCCTTTTCCCGTAGCTTCCACTAATTATTCGCATAAGGCAGATTGTATTAAAATATAATATTGATGTAAAGGCATTTGGTCGAATGCAGAACCAGCAGAAATTTCATTTGTATGGTCAATAAAATGGATGTTTCTTACGTACTGCCATGCAATTTGATAAATAGGTGAAGACTTACTGATGTCACCCAGAAAAAAAAGAGCATCTTCCTCAGGATTTATTTTCAATTGATCGTAGCTAAGTAATATAAAATAGACAAAATCTTCCTTAGATGAAAAGGCGAAACTGTTGCTCATAATTAATTCTGCATCCTTTATTGCAATAATATGCATATCATGATTGGATACACTAACATATACTTTAAAACCAGTTTTTTTATTCTTGGATAATTTTAGAACTTCATTTTGAAGTACACTGGACGAGTGTAGTAAACTAAATGAATCAAAATAATCTTGAATAATATGTTTTAATGGTTTGTAAATTGCTCCTATAAGTTCAAAATCTTTACTGGGAATAGCATTTGTGAAAGACTCAAAATGATAGGCTATGCTTTGGTTAAATAGTAAATAATCATTTTTATTATCACCTTTTACTAAAGCTTTAGGCATAAGAGTATATTCTTTATGGTCAATTGTAAATACCACCTTTTGAAAACTCTTAATAATAAAATGCTCTTGATGTAAAAATTGAAGAAAGTAATTTTGTAAATCCAACCATTTCTCATTAATACTCCTCTTAGACCTGAATGCTAACCTAAATTCTTTTAATTGCATCAAAAGCATTCTTTCTGGATCTATTATGGCAAAAGAAAATCCATTCAACCTCAGCTGAATGGATAATCTGTATTTTTCATGCAAATCAGAAGAGTATTCTGGATCAGTATAATTTGCCGATGCTTGCATCATATCATGCATAGGCTATTATTTATTTCCAGTTACCTTCGGTAGAAGCTTCTTCTAAACTTCCAACTTTAAGTCCTGCGTATTTATTCATTTCTTCAACTCTTTTCTTTAGGTTGATAATCAGTTGATTATCTAATCCTTTAAGCATGGTAGTATAAGGTGTCTTACACTCAAATACATATACCGGAAGTCCACCTCTTTCAATTGAGCCAGAATTGAGCGAGAATGTCTCGTTTGCAAAATATTCCTTTGGAATAGGTACAAACTTCAAATGATCTGGATTAAAAGCTGTTCTGTGACGATAAAGAGACTCTGTTACAGGGATAAATCCTATTGTATCCCTTATAACAATACTGTTGGTAGTATCGTTGGGGTCTGCTACCTCCTTAATAATAGGAAACTCAGCATTTTTAATAAAACCAATGAGAGTATCCCAATTACTCATATAATTACCATTAACCGCTTTATAAGCTAATTCAGCAGCTCTAATGTCTTCTAGCTTTTGAATAACAGCATCTTCTCTTATATCTTTTTGTTTATTAAACCTTACTGGTTCCATGATACTTTCAATAACCATATAACCTAATCCTATAATAATAACTAGGAGAACAAGTTTCAGAGCAATTTTCATATTTTTATACTTTTTGTAAAACCTATTAAAGAATGTTTAATTAATCGATAGCAAAAATAAGATTTTTGATTAGATGTACCCTAATAATCTGAAAATATTTGCTAACAGAATAAAATTAGATTATTTATCGTCACATTTTTGTAATTTGCCCTAAATTTTTAAAATATGTCAGATAAGTTTTTTCCTCAAAACATAGCTTCTCTTCTCACAGAGATTTTACAGCAGTTAGATTCTAATACTGAAGTATTGGGATTACTAAAAGACCAATTATTTACACCCGATTTGTTCCCTTTATTAAAGTTGAAACGCTATGGTCAAACTCTTTCAACTCCTTATGGGCTTGCAGCTGGGCCGCATTCACAGCTGGCACGTAATATAATAGCTGGTTGGCTGTTAGGTGCTCGATATATAGAGCTAAAAACTATTCAAACTCTTGATGAATTAGATATTCCAAAACCTTGTATTGATATGCAAGATGAGGGCTATAATTGTGAATGGTCACAAGAACTTAAAATTAAAGAGAGTTTTGATGAGTATTTGAATGCTTGGATACTTATTCATATTATTCATCATAAATTGAAATGGAAAAACACACCGGAAACCATATTTAATATGAGCGTGGGTTATAATATGGAAGGAGTTCTTCAAGAGAATGTACAATGGTACTTTGCTAAAATGACTGATTGTTCTGCGGAATTACAAGATAAAATAACACAAATTCGTCCAATATATCCTCAAATTGACGAAATAAATATCCCTTCTCAAATTTCAAATAATATCACATTAAGTACAATGCATGGCTGTCCTCCTGATGAAATAGAGGAAATAAGCGAATATTTAATTAAAGAGAAACATTTACACACAACCGTAAAATTGAATCCAACTCTTTTAGGAAAAGACCAATTAAGGAAAGTTTTAAATGATACACTCCTATATCCTATCGATGTTCCTGATGAAGCTTTTAACCATGATATTAAATATCCTGATGCTCTAAAAATTATTGATAATTTACAAAAACTTTCTGATGAACAGGGTCTCCAATTTGCTATTAAACTAACTAATACACTGGAAGTGACAAATAAGCGAGGAGTGCTTCCGGAAGATATGAATTATATGAGTGGTAGGGCATTGCATCCTATCTCAATAAACTTAGCTGCTAAACTTCAGTCAGAATATAATGGCAGACTGGATATTAGTTTTTCAGCTGGTGCTGATGCAAATAATTTAATGTCAATAATTGAAAGTGGCCTTTTTCCAGTGACAGTTTCTTCAGATTTGCTAAAACCTGGAGGTTATGGTCGGTTGGTACAATATTACAAGAATCTTTCTGATGGTCTAAAAACAAATGAGCAACTAAAAAAAGACGATGACAATCCGAAAGAGTGGCAACTCGATTATTTAAAACAATATGCAAATGATGTTCTTGAAGATAAAAGATATAGATATGAGATATTTGAATCTAAGAATATAAAATCAGATAGAAAATTAACAAGTTTCGATTGCATTGCAGCACCATGTATGGATGCTTGTCCTACTGAACAAGATATTCCAGATTATTTATATTGGGCATCAAAAGGCGATTTTAATCAGGCATTAGACGTGATTTATCAAAAAAATCCCCTGCCACGAACCCTAGGATTGGTATGTGAACATGGTTGTCAAACTAAATGTACTCGAATAAATTATGATGACCCTCTTAGAATTAGAGACATAAAAGAGTTTATCGCAACAAATGGAGAAACATCCGATATAAAAGCAAAAGTACCTAATGGTGTGAAAGTTGCTATCATTGGCGCTGGTCCTTCGGGCTTATCAGCTGCTTGGTTTTTAGCTCTAGAAGGCTGTGAAGTAGAAATATTTGAGAAGAACGAGAGGGCAGGAGGGATGCCCCAAACCGTAATTCCTGACTTTAGATTGAATACTGAAGCGTTGAAAAATGATATTGATAGAATACTTAATATTGGCGTTCATATCAATTATAATTACATAGTTGACAAGGATGAGATAGAAAGATTTAAGGAGGATTTCCAATATATTTATATTGCAGCAGGTGCTGAGTTGAGTAAAAAGATGAGTATTCCTGGAGAGGATGCACCTATAATAATGGATCCTTTGAAATTTCTACAAGATTATAAAGCAGCTAATGTCCCTAATCTATCAGGGGACATTTTGGTGATAGGTGGTGGAAATACTGCTATGGATGTAGCTCGAACTGCAAATAAATGTAAGACAGATGGCCTAGTAACTATTGTTTATAGAAGGACTATGCAACAAATGCCAGCTGAGCCACAGGAAATAAAAGATGCAATAAATGAAGGCGTAATTATTGAAGAGTTATTATCGCCAATCGATATTGCAGAAGATGATAGTGAATTTATTCTTCGTTTACAGAAAATGAAGGTATCCCAAGATATAGGAAAAGATGGGAGAAGAAAAGTAGAAGCATTAGCTGGTGAGTTCATTAATATTAAAGCTAATCATATTATTCCTGCAATTGGTCAGGATAGTGAAGTATTCATTGAGGAGTTCAATACAATTCAGGATATTGAAAATGCTAATAATTTGGTGAAGGTATATATTGGCGGTGATGCTAGTAGAGGAGCTTCGTCCATAGTGCAAGCAGTTGGAGATGGAAGATTATTTGCTGAGCATATCTTAAAAATGGAAGGTTTGGTAGCTGACCAAACAGTGAGGAATACAGATAATAAAAAAACAGAAACAGAGCATTTAGATAGTCGATCCTTTAAAATTAATAGCTATTATCCTTCTGATTTATCTGCTATTACTACCAAACAAGCTATTGAAGAAGCTTCAAGGTGCTTACAGTGTGATGAGTATTGTAATGTTTGCGTGAGTGTTTGTCCAAATCGTGCCAATCACCATTATAAAATCACTCCTCAGTCTTTTTCTTATCAAAACATTCATGTGAATGGACATAGTTTTGAATTGTCAGAACTTAAAACCATAAATATTAGGCAGGATAGCCAGATATATAATATTGGTGATTATTGTAATGAATGTGGCAATTGTACTACTTTTTGTCCCACTTCAGGTGATCCATATTTGGATAAGCCACAAATACATTTGAGTCAAAGTTCTTTTGACTCCTCATCAAGAGGATATTTCTTGAATAAGGATATTGTTTTTGTAAAATATGATAACTTAATTATTCAATTGAAAGATGATGCAGGTAAGTTCTATTACGAAGATAATAGGGTAGAAGTTGTAATAGCAAAAGACAGTTTGAAAATTCTTGATGTATTTATTAAACAAGAAGGAGATTATATTATTGATTTATCATTCCTTATTGAAGCAAAATTACTTGTTGATTCTGTTATTTATTGAAATAGTATAACTCCAACATTTCAATCATTCCCAACACTCTAAGTATTCCAAGCACTCCAAGCACTCCAAGTACTCCAAGTACTCCAAGCACTCCAA
>Ga0256826_1001367_pt1 | contig 15155 bp, 10 predicted proteins | sample CV79metaG_FD_185975 | JGI IMG/M metagenome (GOLD analysis project Ga0256826, IMG submission 185975) | Hydrothermal vent microbial communities from East Pacific Rise, Pacific Ocean - CV79 | ecosystem: Environmental > Aquatic > Marine > Hydrothermal vents | place: Pacific Ocean: East Pacific Rise...
AAATATTTTAGTATTTTGATACAAAACAAAAAATGACTTTATATCTTCATAAAGCTTAGCCAAATACTCTTTTAAATCGTAAAAGTTCATCTGTTCATTTAAACTAAAAGCAAACTCAGCACCAGAGAGTCTATAAACAGTATGATTTGAGAATACACCTCTTAAGTACTTAGAAATTTCTTCTATAACATAGTCTCCAACCACAAAGCCATAAAAATTATTTATAGTTATAAAGTTGTCAATTTTAACTAAGACTAAACCTTTTTGAGCATCATCTTCTAAATCTTTTCTGAGTTGATACAGATTTGGCAGTGATGTTAAGTTGTCAGTAAAGTAAGTATTAAAAAGTTGATTTCTGCATTTATGAGCAGCTCTTTCCTGTTCTGCATAATCCATATATAGATTGTTTAAAATCCCATTTATAGCATCTACATCATCAGTAATAGAATCTATACTAAAGATAGTTAAAATAGTACTATTTTTATCTGTATGTTTTATGCAAGATATTTCAACTGGAGAGAACTCTCTAAGAATCTCTTTTTTGAGTGTTTGAACAAGAACAGTATTGTGAATATATGAAGAGATATGAACTATCATATGCTCTTTTTTTACTCGCCTTACTTCTTGAACAACATAAGCAACTTCACTTGAAGATGAGAGTGTAAAAGTATTAATATTTAACTTGTCAGTCGTACTATTCATATTCTGCCTATTATTATTTTATTTATAATATCATAATTTAAATACATAAAGTGTATTTTAACCACATTTTTAATATAATTACACCATGAAATCATACCAAAACCTTGTTCTTCTTCAAAATTTATATAGACTCAGAGCTATGGGTTTTGAATACATCGATCATTTTAATATTAACGAAAAAACAAGTTATGAAAAACCAAATACTATTGATGAACTTGCATCAAATATTGCTTCATGTCACTTATGCGATTTAAGTAAATCACGCTCACAAAGTATGAGTGGCTTTGGAAATGCAAATACAGACTTGATGATTGTAGACTTTAGTGTTTCAAAGACTCAAGACTCTACAAACTCATACTATAGTGGTAGGTCAGGTGAAACTCTTAAAAATATGATTGAAAATGTTTTAAAAATTAGTGTTAACGATATATTTTTAACACACTGTGTAAAATGTAAACCACTTAACTCAAACACTCCATCCCCCTCAGAGTACAACTCATGTAAGAGTTACTTATATTCTCAAATAGAGTTTATAAAACCAAAAGTTATCGTTACCTTAGGTGAAGATGCCTATGCTCATCTCACTGGAGATAGAGACAACTTTACAAATGTTCGCGGTCATGTGATAGACTTTAAAAATACAAAATTAATCCCTATTTTTCACCCTAACTACTTACTACGAAACCCTGAATCAAAAAAAATCACACTGAATGATTTAAATACTATAAAAAGTTGCCTTTAACATAGAATTACAAGTAGTTACAACTAGCTATTAGCACCCATATTTACAGCACTTTTCAAGGTGTCCATTAACTATACCTAGATATAACAACTTACAAATATCTAAAGAAATCCCTATTTTTTTACTATTTTTAGTCAAAAGTAGAGATTTTTAAAGAAGGTGCTATATATGTGTTTATCATTGGAAGCTTACAATTGAAAGTATTGGAGTTAGAAGTAGGTTATGCATAACCTTCGTTCTATGGTCGCAGTAGTTGCACTACGAAATGTTGCAGATATATATGCTGTTAAAGGTGCATCAAGTGAGCCGATAGATGTTGAGATTATTGAAGATGAATATGCAAGATGAGGATTAATTAATCTTATTTAGTGATACGAGAAATATAATTATTCGCATCAAATATGATACGAATATATTGATTAATCGTTTCATTTTGACTATAATTAGAAAAGAGGGAGTATTATACTTATGAAAAAATGGATCTGGGAACAAGAAAATTATCCAAATTTCACCTACAACACAAAAAAACTTGAAGCTTTAATCGAAAAAATATCTATAGAACAAGGTTATCTAATAGCGATGGGTGATGTAATGAATAAAGAGAGTATAGAGCAGAGACAAATTGAAGCACTAGAGAATGAAGCTATTAGTACTTCTGCTATTGAGGGTGAAGTTTTAAATCGTGATAGTGTTAAAGCATCTATTAAAAGAAAACTTGGTTTTAGGGATATAGACTATAATAAAATAAATGCCTCTACTGATTACCTTATAGAAGTACTGATTGATGCCAATACAAACTATGCAGATGATTTAACACTAGAAAGACTGTTTGGATGGCATAATGCACTTTTTCCAAAAGGTTATAGTGGCTTGATTAAAATAAATGTAGCTGATTTTAGAGGAGACGAAACAATGGAAATTGTTTCAGGAGTAGCAGGTAAAGAGAAAACTTATTACGAAGCACCTCCTAAAAAAATATTAGAAAAAGAGATGGAGTGTTTTTTAGCTTGGTTTAATGAAACAGAAACAACTCTACTCAAAGCTGCTATCGCACACCTATGGTTTGTTATCATTCATCCATTTGATGATGGGAATGGTAGGATTACAAGAGCTATTACCGATTTGGTTTTATCTAAAATAGAGAACTCTAAGATTTCAAAACTTTACTCTATGTCCAGTGCTATAAATAGCGATAGAAAAGGCTATTATAATGCCCTAGAGAATACAACAGGTTATGTAAGAAAGAGTGATAATCATTTAGATATAACCTTATGGTGTGAATGGTTTCTAAGAACACTCCATGTTGCACTCAAAGAGACAAGAAGTAAACTAGGATATATAGTCGATAAAACTAAATTTTGGGATAAACATAAAAAGAGTAATCTCAATGCTAGACAAATAAAAGTTATAAATAGAATTCTTGATGTAGGAGTAGAAAACTTTCTAGGAGATTTAAGTAAAAAAAACTATACCAAAATAGCAGATACAACTTCAAGTACAGCTTCTCGTGATATAGCTGAGTTACTAGACTTAGGGTGTATTAAGCAAGTAAACGGAACTATTGGTCGGAATATTCGGTATGTAGTGGATATTTAGATTATTTATATACAACACCTTCTTGATCAAAAAATCCATACTGTCGCATTGCTGGTAATAAAACACCATCACAGTATGCATCATTAACTATTTTAGGATCTTTTTGATTCTCTTTGGAAGCCATTTCCGGTAAGTGACCATTACCATTTTGGACTTCGTTAAGCATAAAATCGTAACCACCTCTATACATTATTATTTTAGGAAACAAGTTCCGTAAAGCATCAAATATAGAAATGCCAGAAAAATCAAAATCACCAAAAAAGGAAATTTTGATATTTTCTTCTGACTCTTTAAAAAACCAAGACTCAAACCGCATGCGATTCTTTTCATCAAGCTCATTTTGATTAGAGTAGTGCAAAGAACAACCATTTCTTTCTCTTATCCGTAAAGCTGATGTACTAAAACCAGCACTATAAATAATAATATACTTTTCAAAACTATTTTGATTTATGTAGTCTACATAAGTGTCATAATTTTCTATAAATAAAACTTCAGAAAAGTCATTAGATATAGCACATACATTTAACATAAGAGCTGGTGAATTACCACCTAATACACTTACTATCTCTTTCTTATTATCAAGCACTTTAGATAGTCCCCAGAAGAGGATAGAACTTATTTGACGATTCGTCATCCCATTTTTTATGAGTGGTAGTTTTTTTTCGATGTTTTGAATAATCTCTTGCTGTTTCTTGCCATAAATAATTATTTCTTTACTACTAAAAATATTTTTAAGAAGAATACTTAATGAAGTGTTAGCAATTAATCTTTTCCATATTTCTAATGATGTCTGAGATGGCATTTCAAGAGTAGTTCGGCAAAAAATTTCAAATTCAAGATTAAATAAAATTTTTGTTCTCCTATTCCAAAGAGGTTCATTTGTCCGTTTTACACCATATTCTATGGAAATTAGACCTGTTGTTTCAAGCTCAAGTAATTTATTAAACAATATATTTTCTTTTCCTGGATATTCTGGATAAAATAATTCTTCATAGTTTTTTTCATTGATTGTTATAGTTAGATTATTTGAACGACTGCTTGCTTCTTGCTTATTTAGCCGTTTTAAAAAACTTTTTAGAGTCTTATAATTTATTGAGTATTTTAAAAGTTTTTTATCTATATCAATCATTATCAAATTCCATTTCTATCTGTTTCATATCTCTATTTTTCAACTCTTTTATTGCAGGAGTATTTAAAACATCATATTCAATTTCTACATTCACTTTATATGAACTAAGACTACTATCAACAACTTCTTTCATTACAAGGTGTCTAGTTGAAGCATAGTCTATAAATATTGCTTGTCTTGATGTAGGCATTGCTGTAATCAATTGAAATCCTAAATCTTTAACAAGGTAGTCAAGAATTTTTTCTGGTCTAAATTCGTCAACTTTACCAAAACCTTCATCAATACATAAAAATTGCAGTGCTTGTACATTTTTCTTTTTTACATCTAATCCAAATGCACTATATGCTGCAATTGATCGTATAACATAATAACTGGTCTCCGATTGACCACCTGATGATGTTGCCATTTCATTTAAAGAAGTTGCATTTTCAACATCATTCCCTATAATCATTTTTATATCATACTTATAGTAGTTTCGATAATCAGATAAATTTGTTAATTCTTTATGTATTTCACTTTTTTCATCTGTGTCAAGTAGCATTTCATAAATTCTATGTATCACATTGTATTTTTCTTGATTATCAAGTTCTTGTGTTAATAAACTTTTACTTGTTGGTTGTTCATACACTTTTTTAAAAAGCTCATAATACTCTTTATATGCAGTATTTAATTCTGTTGTAATAGTGTAATAAGCATCATCAAAGCGATGACGTTTTAATACACGATCAATAGTAGAAATTTGATTTTTACCTTCCAAAATTTGTTTGTATATATTTGTACAGAAAGAATCAATAAAAACAGTCATAAACTCCTTGTTATTTTCTTCTAGATCTTCTTTCTTTTCAAATAGAAGATTATTCTTAATATTATGATGAACATCTTCTGCAGTTTTTATTAAGTTTATAATAGAACTAAAACAAGTAACAGAGTCATTTATCTCGAAATTTTCAAATTTGACATATGATACAGGTATCTCATTTATATTATGACTTTTAGTCTTGTATAGCACATCAATACTATATTTTTGAATATCACTAAAATCAGTTATAATATTTTTCATATCATTAGTGTTTATAGATTTTTCAACTTCAGACAATATTGATTCAACACTATCATCCATTATATATAATAATTCAGAAAAATCTTTTTTCGTACTATCTACTTTTTTTATTTGCTTATTTAAGTTATTTTCTTCGTTAGTATAACTTTCCAAGACTCCTATTTTTTGTGTATTGTATTTAGACTCATCTTTTGTATGCTGTATAATTTTTGCTGAAAGTACTTTTTTATTGCTTTCTAAACTTGTGCATTTTGTAACAAGTAATTGAACTTCGCCTAAATCAATCAGACTTATTTCATCTTTTAATTTTTTTATCTTCTTATATAACTCTGGTAAAGTAGTTATTATTAATAGGTTTTTTTCATCTATTAAGTTTTCCTTTATAGTAGAAAATCTAGCTCTAGGACCTCTTAATAAACTAATTTCTACATCAATTTTCTGCTTAGTAGTTTGATATTTTTCAATCTCTGATTTTAAATGAGCTAAATATTCTTGTTTTATATGCTTCCCTATAACACATTCATGTAGTTTTAGTCCACAATAATAGTTGGCATATCCAGAGGATCCCATGCCATTGACTGTTAAGCCCCTAGCTGTACTACTTAATGTTTTAACATCATCTACTTGAACTACACCACCATAGTTAAGTAACATATATGCTTTAGCAATTGGGTCAGAAAATGAAAGTAAATTTACAATTGAGTTAAATACAACTGTTTCGCCTTTAATTTTCACATCACGAAGTAAACGTTCACTTTGTAAAATTTTCACACCATAAAGATTGTTATCTTTTAAAAGTTGGGTTGCAGAAGCAACCCAACTTGGTTCCACAATAACAGCATAACGATTTCCCTTTAGATACCCTTCTATCGAACTTTGCCAACGAATATCTTTGAAGTTAATCATTTCACATAGAATACGAGCATTTGCTTCAGGTCTATTGGTTTGTAATAAATTAATGGCTTTTTCAATATATTCTGGATATAAAACTCTTCCACCACTTTCTATTTTCAAACTCTCCTTTTTTAGAAAATCAACTTGTTCTTTAATCCTTTTGCTTTCTATTGTTAACTCATGATATGTTGTATCTATCTTAGAAAATAATGATGTTTCATCTTCCAGTGATGTTATATTTTTTAAAATTGAGGAATAGCGATTTGCATTATCTATAAAGTATTTACATGCTTCATCTGTATTTAAAACCTTATCTTTATAGTCTAGAATAAATGTCTTTAGTTCTAAAATAAGTGTCTCTATATAACCAGTAGTATCATATTTAGATCCTAACTTTAATGTTAACAAGATTTGTTCTAAAGTAATAAAAAAGTTTTTTATATTTAATAAATTATGCTTCAGGTTTTGGTTAGACTTTTCCAACTCACTTTCTAAATCTTCTTTTTGAATTACGATGACATTGTTATTTATTTCTCTATTAATTTCTTTAATAGATTTTTCTATCTCAATTAAATCAAGTCTACTACTATCAGCCATACTCTTTTGATATTCAGTATTTAACTCTAAAGTTTTTATAGTTTTTTCTTGAGTCTCCATAATATTTGTTATAGCTTGTAAACTTTTTAAAGCATGCATATAACGATTTGAATATACTTCCTTCCACATACTTATGGATATAGCTCCATTGGCTAAAAGATCGTTTAATGAATTATTTGCACTTTCATATCGTTTCGCTTCTTCTTTAAGTCGATTTGAACGTTGTAATATATCTGAAAGGTTTTCTATAACATTCTTTAGATCTCTCTTTTCTAACAACTCATTATAAACAAATCTATGTGCATCTGGGACTTCTTTAGGGTAAATATAACTTGTGAATGCTTTTGCCATTTTATTAATATTATTTTCTGCAATACTTTTATCACTACCACAAAACAATCCATACAGTTTACCTAAATAGTTTTTTTTTGCTTCAAAGGTTTCAGCATTATTATTACCGTAAGTATCTTTCATATAGTGTTTAATTACTAAAAAATCCTTAACTTGTTTACCATTGGAAGTTTCATCTAAAAAATCATCAATAGATATTCTTGCATTATTTACAATTCCAAGCTTTGGGTCCTCGTGAAGTTTAGGAGTTCGTTTTTTTCCATTTACTTCTAAATAAGCATCGCCAAAAATCCATGCACTAAATACATTCGCCTTAGAATCTTCGAATACACAAGCTATAACACCTTTTGCTTCACTTCTACTAAATTTTCTTCCTTCATCCCCACCAAGAATATATGATTGATAAGTTCTATATACTTTATTGCTACTTCTTGTTTCTTCTGTTCCTTGACCTGCATTATAGTCAACAAGACCACGCTTAGCAGCTGTTAAAATAGTTTGTATAGCATCTAGTATTGTGCTTTTACCAGAACCTGTATCTCCGACAAGAAGGTTTAATCCATCTAAAAAATAATATTCTTTATTAGGAATATTTCCCCAGTTTATAATAACTAATTTCTTAATTTTCATAGTTTAGTTCCTTTTTTCCATGTATTCTTTGACTGTTTCTGGTAAAATAACATCTTGAATATATGGTCGTATAACAATTGGATATTCACTACTACTAAAGAACTCACTATTATATTCAATAACTTTAAGTTGCGAAAGTTTTTTAAAAACATCTTTTCTAGCTGTTTCGTTTTCTCTTGGTTCATAAGAAAGATATGTTGCATGTGCTGCATAAAACTCTTCTCTCAGAATTACTGCATTAAATTCTTCAAGTTTTAAATCATCAGAATATTGTTGATACATCAGATAACAAACTATAAGTGCTGCAACTTCATCTTTAGAGATTTGCATACGTAATTTATTGTTTTTTTCATCTGCTAGTGTCTGATTAGTTGGAAAGTCTGCATCGGGTGCAAATATACGAACAGAAGAAAAGTTCTTATTGTGAAGAACCCCAATTCCGACAATATCAAAATAATCTTTTACATAAGTTTCGCACATTAAGTATCTGTCATATAGTTTTCGTTCTACTTCGCTATCATCACGACAAATTACACTCTTATTCATAAGGTGTAATAATAAGTCTCCAAATTCTTTATAGTCTACTCCAAGTGGAGAGAGTGCCTTCTTCAATTCAAAACTAATCATGCTCATAAGTTATCCCTTCTTTTTATAATTATGTTATTAGATGTGTAATAATCATTATTTCCTACTATGTCTGTATGTATGACTTCATATCCTTTCAGTTTAGTAGCAACAGATGGAGTATTTAAAGCCATTAGCAGGTCTTTATAGTTGACAATATCCATTTGTATGTTTATTGTTTCACCTTCATTCAGAGCCAACATTTTATCTATGAATATAGCTACATCTTTAGGCGTAAAACCAAAAGCTACACGAAAAGCTTTTTGAAGAGATTTCTTTCTACGCTCTTCTGGGGAAATTTTAATATTTTCGTTGACTATAGTTATGGGGCTAATCCGTTTTTTATGTTCTTTTATTAAAATACGTTCTGGATCAAAAAGCTCAATTTTCGGTACTAATAAGTGTGTAAGAAACATATTTAACTCTTCATCTTTATTATCACTGTTCTTAATTAAGTTTGCTAATTCACTTATATTGGGATCTCGGTGAGAAGATATTGCATTCGCTTGTCTAAGTAACATTTCTGAATTTCGTGTTAATTGACTAATTGCTGTATAAATCTCAGGTAGTTTTGAACTAGAAGCATTTTCAATACGTCTTGCAATTCCTTCTAAAATATCTTCAACAGCATATTCTATATCTTCAAAATATGTAAATCTATTCTTCAGTTCTCTATTTAAATCTTCTAATAATTTATCATCATCTAATATATTATTAATAATTTTAGAAACTTCAGGACTATATTTAACAGCAGAGTCTTCAGTAAGGTTTATAGCAATAGACTTAAATTCTTTATGTAAAAAATCAAAATACATTTCCCCTGCAAGACGATTACTTTGCATCGCTTTAGTATGCATTTGTTTTTTTGCATCATTGATTTCATTAATCCATTCCATTAAATCAGATATAACATATTCACTGAAACTCATGGCATCAAGAAGGTCATATGAATCTCTACCAGATTCATATGCTTTTAGTGAATTAAAAGTAGATCGCACATTTCTAAGCCTTGTTGAAATATTTTTAGAATTCAATTCATATAATGCCTGAGCAAATCTTTTTCCATTTGCTGTAAAACTAGTATTTGTAGTCATCTGTATTTTGTCATATTTAAAAGAGAGCCAGCCTGTATTTTCAAGTAAAAACATAAAATTTGAAATAACTGTTTTTTTACTATCTTCTCCCTCTAGTAATCCTATATTTTCATAACGACTAAATTCTTCTACAACAATGTTTCTTACAAACTTTCGGTCAAAGGAACTACTAATAGATATATCCCTATACATTTCCTCATATAAACGAATTAATACAGCTTCAGAAATCTCTTTTCTTACACTATTTAAAATCTTAAAAAAATCTGGACTATCAACAGTTAGCATGTACTTTCCTTATATTTATAAAATCTTACACTATTTAAAGGACATTATTATGCCCCTTGCTTTTATTCTATATATGTCTTAAAATTTTCAATTATTTTTTCATGTAAACTAATTGGCTCTATCACTTTGACATGTGGAACCCATTGTTGTATAAGTGGAAGAATCTCCATCTCATGTGTGATAACAACTTTCATCTCATATATACCATCTTTTAAAGATTTTTTAATATGCTGAGAGGGATTAAGCTTTTTTCTTTTAAAAACTGTATAGGCACTTTTATCTAGTTCGAGTGTTACTTCTATACTTTTGTTAGGGTTATAAAAAGCATTGATTGCATAGTTTAGTTTATCCATGTACTTATACTCTTTCTTCTCAAACTTTGTATATAAGTTAGTCAGTTCTTTAATGTCTTTAAAGTAAAAAGTTCGTATCTCATTATGGTGTTGTGAAAAGGCTATAAGGTACCAGTAGACTTCAAAGTTTATAATTTTCAAGGGATGAACAGTTCGTGTTTTATTTTTGATTACAAAAGTAATTTTTTCTCTTCTTTCAATTGCTTTTTGTATCTCTAAAAACTGTTGTTTATAGGCATCAATATCTTCTATTGATGCTTGTTTATATATTGCATTTGAAGATTTTTCATGTAAGGTGTCAAATAGGTCTAAAGTCGCTTGATAGAGTTTTTGATTTGTTTCTTTAGATAGTTGAAGCAACTGACCAATAATAACTAACTCTTCAATATTAAAAAACTTTTTAGAGAGTAAATCTTCAGTAGGAGTCCAATGCTTAGTGGATGGGTCATATTTAATACAATTAGGAAATATTGGCTGAATTACAGTGGTAATATCTCTCCAAATAGTTTTACGGTCTACTTCAAACTGTAAAGCAAAGTCAGTTGTGTTAATAGCATGACCATTTAATAAGTGTCGTAGTAGAACTGGTACACGCTGAAGGTAAAGACTCTTTCTACTCATGTTTTAGCTTTTTAAGAACTTCCACCATAGCCAAAGTATCAAGCTTACAGTACTCAAGTAGAGCCCTTCGAGTCTCTTCTTTTTCATGCATACTCATACTAAAGAGTTTAGGAAAAGCATTCATAGCATCACCACCATTTTGAATGCCGTTTAGGCTCTTATATGCTTGTGCCATCTCAGGTACTAGTGATGGGAGTACATACTTTATAGAGTAGCTTCCTTTCATCTGTGGAGTAACATAGTACTTCTTTTGAAAAGGCAACATCAAATCTTTGATATTTTCGTTTATGCAAAGGAGATGTTCACTAAACTCTGCAAAACTTTCTGCTAGTTTGGCGTTTACCCCTTTCTCAAAGCTCATGTTGTAAGCTAAGACTGTAACATCTTGAGGAATGTCTCGCACAAGCCTCTGAGCCAACTCGAAACGCGGATCAACTCCATCTTCGGCTAAGAACTCTTTATGCTCTAACGTTCCATCTGAGTGTTCTATATGAAGGGAGTACTGAAAAGGTATCTGTTGGTATGGACTTATGCCTCTCCACTCAGGAATAGCTTGTTGAAATGTCTCAAAATCAAGATGATATATAGGATAAGTAAGTGTTTCAAGAAAATCATTTATACTTTTTTTGTCTATATAAGTCTCTTGGTGTTTCCAGTTTTGCACCTTTTGTTTTTGGATGGCAGTCATAACAAAGTCATCAGGAATCTCTTCTATCTTAACTATGCCTCGCTCATACAGTTCAACCTGCTTTTTACTTCCAAGGTTAAAGATGTTAAACACTGAGTACTCAGGTATATCTCGTTGAACACTCCAGCAGTACTCTTTAGCATCACACTCGTAAGGTTTGTTACAGTAACTACCTATCTCGATATCTGGCTCATTTTCTTTGTCAGACAAGTAGGCTTCATACTCCTCAAGTCTTGCAGGAATCCCCACTTGTAAAGCATTTACTTCCTCACTAACATCTACAATCTTAAAAAGTTCATCTAAGACAAGCGCATCCCCTCGAACATAAGAACTGTCTATATGTACTAAATGGCTACTCTTTACCCTAAATCCAAGTTGCTCAAGTACATACAACTGTATAGAAACATCATGTAGATAAATATCTTTTACACTACTCGAACTTTTAACTTCGTAGATCTCTACTCCATCAGGTGTAACTTTTAAAATATCCACTAAAACAAGAATACCTTCATAAAGAAAGGTAGCTTCATAGATATGCTCAACCCCTTCCTCTATCCACTCTTGTGTAGTCTCAACCATACCAACAAAATCATCAGGCTTATAAACAACTTCTTTTCCATTTGGAAAAAATTGACAAGCTAAGTCACCAACAACATTACCAGTTTCAAATCTTGCTAATGCGGTTGTATCAGGCAAAGATAGTACTTCTTTTTTGTACTTTTTTAGCCATAGTGCTTTTGGGCATTGGATGGCTTTTGTGTATAGTGATTTAGAGAGGTTCATCTTTTATCGTTCTCCTTCTTTATAAAGAACATTTTTATTCATAACATCAACTCTAGTAACTGGTAATTTATATTTCATAAATTTATAGAGAATATACTTTTCAATTTCATCTTCATGGGTTGATACAAATATTTGGTTATCATTAAATTCATTTCTAAATAATTCAATTAAGGAAATCATATTTATATCATCCATTGATTGGATGGGGTCATCAATCATAATTGAACTGAATCCATTACTATAAACTTTATTTAATGTTAATGTTAATGCTATAACAATACCTGCAAGCTGACCTGAACTTACTGTATTTACTACATCATGGTCTGAACTAAAATCTGATACAAACCTAATATTCTGTAATCCATCACTTTGAACTGGATCTTTTATAAATATGCCACCTATTCTATTATTTCTTATAGAATGTAAAATCTTTCCACTATAAATATAAAAAGGCAATTCAATATCTTTAATAATTTTTTCTTTATGCTTTTTTAATTCAGTTTTATAGATGTTTTCGAGAGGGACTAGCTTATTTGTGATTAAAGTATTAAGATTTCTAATCTTACTTCCTATTTCACTTACTTGGTTCTGTAATGATTGATTAAAATTATAATAAGAGTATTCAACAAATTGTATTTTATTATTAATTAACACATCAGTCAAAGCATTAAGCTTAGTTTGACTATTGTTAAAACAGTTAGTATATATATTAAAAAAACTATTCGCTTCTAGATGTTCTAAAAATGTATTAGTAAAAGTAACCTTCTCATTTAGTCTTGCAATCAAGTTCAGAATTTGTGAATTAATTAATTCATCATCTACTTCTAAGCTTAATTCAGTAAATAGTAAATCATTAAATTCTACTTCATTTAAAGTTAAATATTTTAATAAAGAATTAGCTTTTTCTATTGTATCTTTATACTCACAAATATACTCATACATACTTTCGGAAATATTAAAACTTCCATTTTCTAAATATACTTCAATTAATGTTGTTAATTTTTCAATTTCGCCATCTAGCTCTTCTTTTTTTTCATGATATAGTCTAGTTTCATATTCCACTAATGACTTTAGATATTCTTTTTTATCATTTAATGCATTTATTAATTTATATTCATCATAATTAGGATTTGATTTCCAGTCATAGCCACATAAAGGACATTCATCTTGCTCCAATGAAGATTCAGTAAAACTTTCAATTAAAGAATCCCTAAAGTCCATTATTTCTTCTATAACTTGATCACTAGAATTAGAATTATTTTTTAACAAAGAGGTATTGTCGACCAACAAATCAAACTCATCAAAATCAAAATTAATTTTCCTTCTCAAAGGTTCAAAATTAATCTCTTTGTCAAATAATTTATCCTCATCATTTAAGTCTTCAACAATTTTTAATAATTTAACTTTTTTTTCATATCTATCTTTTGTCTCTTCATATTGTTCAAAAAAATCTTTTACAAATAAGGATTTTTGGGTGTTTTCATCTGATAAAATTTTTTTATACTCATAATATTTAAAAAAATCTTCTTTATTTAAAAATAAATTTTTGATTTTTTTCACTTCATTTAAATACTTCTCTCTAGTATTCAAATCAGTAAACTGTAAATTATCCTTATCCCATTCATCACAAATTTCTTTCCAAGGAAGTAACCTATTATGTTCTATGTTGTTTACTGCTTCAATAGTTGTAATACGAGGTTGTAAAGCTTGCATCTGTACATCCAAATTAGTTTTAATCATATTTGTTTTTTCTTTTATTTGTACTACATTTTTGTATTCTCTTTCTTCTCTATCTAAATTAAATAATTCAGATATTTTTTCCAATCTAATTTTTTCATTATGGGTTAAGAAATGAGCAGTATCTTCTTGCTGAACATAAAAGAAATTATTATAAAACTTAGATAAACTTTTTTCACCAATTATTCGTTCAAATAACTTTTGACTACTTTCCCTTTCTCCACTTACTCTTAATATGTAAAGTTTCCATAAATTTTTAAAATTTAAAATTTTATTATCACTCTTTCTTGCAGATATCTGATTAAGAGTTCTTTTCACATGAAGGATATTACCATCTTCATTAATGAATTTAATTTCAATTTCAACCAATTGAGTTTGATCTTTTGCAACAATATTATCTTTACTTCCTGAACTATCTACACTTTTAATTCTGTTAATATCACCTGTTATACCTAATTCAATTGCATCAAAAATTGTCGTTTTTCCATATCCATTAGGTCCACCAAAAGAAACTAACTTACTATCGTTAAACTCTATCTCAAATTCATCAAAAACTTTAAAATTTTTGATTTTTATCCATTTTATAATGTATTTACTCATTAGCTTGCTCCTCAAGAAGACTAATAGATATTAAATCCTCATATGAGCTGATATCTTGTATGTCAAATACAGAATCATTTAGCATATTATAAATATCTTCTAAATTTTCTTCGCTTGTTTTTACTTGAATAATTTCTGACAGATTCTCTAGGTTACGAGTTCGTCTTTGAAACTTAAGAAAAGGTAATTTAATAAAAAACTTTACTAGAAGTTCATACCCAAAGTTGTCAGTTCTTTTATATCGTTCAAAAACTTCTTCATTATTTAATGTAAAAACCAAGTTTTCATAGCAGTAGTTTGAACTTAATAGTTCATTCAGTAAAGTAATATCAATATTATTATAAGTTATACTATTTTTTTTAAATATATATGGATTCTCTTCTAAATCATTAATTACTTTATCATCAATTTCTCCATTTAAACACATTATAAGTGTTGTATTTTTATCAAAGCTTTCATTTGCAGAATCATCTTCTTTAATAGTAGTAAATAATTCATTCATTATATTTTCAAAGTTTTCAACTTCTTCAGATGTTATACTTTCTTTATCAACTATAATATAGTAATTATCTATCTCTTCTTTATAAAATAACAATACTTCATAATCCTGTACATTAAAATCTTTATATAAATATCCAAACTCTTCAAAAATTTGTTTTAATATCTCTA
>Ga0256826_1001368_pt1 | contig 15151 bp, 15 predicted proteins | sample CV79metaG_FD_185975 | JGI IMG/M metagenome (GOLD analysis project Ga0256826, IMG submission 185975) | Hydrothermal vent microbial communities from East Pacific Rise, Pacific Ocean - CV79 | ecosystem: Environmental > Aquatic > Marine > Hydrothermal vents | place: Pacific Ocean: East Pacific Rise...
TTGAGCACGGGGACATTGCATGACTTTGTATCGCTGGGAGCGATAAAAGTAATGCTGTGTCCCCCTTTAGCTAAACACTCAGTTGCCATTTGCAAACAACCCAACTTTTTACTTTAAATATGTATGCCGACTAGATTGTTATGCTAAAGGGGGTCATAGCTTAAATGTTGATAACTATTAATATATTTTACTTACTAAAATCCTTCATTAGGAAGAATTTATTAACGTGAGGTATCATTTAGTGGAATTTACTTAAGCAATGACCCCGTGCGTATGGTTAGTGCCTGATTTCAATATGTGCTGCTTTTACGCACTGTCTTCTTTTTATGCTCTTTAGAGAACACAACTTCTATAATTTAACTGTTTTGTATAGTAATGAACTTGGTTATGGGGACATTGCTTGACTTTTTATCCCTTGCAGGGATAAAAGTAAAGCTGTGTCCCCCTTTGACTAAACTACACAGTTGCCATACTTAGAATATTAATTGAAAACCTGCGTATAGATGCCAGTTCTTTTGTTGGCTTTTTGGTTCTAGATAACTGTTTGTATTCCCTGTATCAGGAAAATTTGGAACATATTTTGTATTTGACTTGCCATAGCTTGTGAACTCGTACTCTAGTTTAGTTTTAAAGCTAAGTTGTTTATTAATAGGAATGACTAGTGGAGCAGCTATTTTATAGGTGTATACTGTTCCTAAATCAAAGGTTTCATTGAGTTTTTGATTACTTGCTGAGCTAAAGTCTGCGTCCATTTTTGGATTATAGGCTAACTGCCCAGTTAAGTCTAAACCTAATGACCAATCTTTGTAAATATTTACTTCACCACCAAAGGCTACTTGAAAAAAGTAGTAGTAATAGGTCTCTTCTTGGTTAGATGAGAGTTTTCTTTCCCATGATTTGTAGCCCATGCCAAGCATGGTATAACTTGATTTATTTTCATATTGACGTAAACGTTTAATATTTACTTGTAATTCATAGAATTTATTTTCTGTGGTTGATGAATATGAACCGTAACTTGAACCACCTCCTAATAAAGAACCTTTATAGTCAGTGTCACCACCGGTGTAACTTCCGTAAAAGTTTAAATAGTACGCTATCTCAGAGTTTTTTGCTGCTTCGGTTCTGAATTTATGATCATAACTTCCGTAGAACCCACCTATTTCTAAGAATTTTGAGTCTTCGGTGTCTAATATTTGGTCTTGGTCACCTCTTTCGGTGTAGTTGTACGCGGTTGTTTTGAGACCGAACTCTAGTTTATTGTCATAAGTTGCTGCTTGTAAGCTTAGTGCTAGCAACATAAAAGTAAGTGGTTTTTGCATACAAATCCTTGAATGCTTATTTTACTTAGTTAAAGTTAAAAAAGTATAAATCGTGTGATATAAAGAGAACTTATTTAAGCATTATGATACCAGCGAAACGTCCGCACTGTTTTTCTGCTCGGTAGGAGTAGAATAGATCAGTATTACAGGCAGTACATTCTTGGGATATTTCTATATTATGCTCTTGGATACATGAAGTTTGAAGTTGTTTTTTTACTATAGAAATAAGGTCTAAATATAAGTGCTTGTTTTTTTCAATAATGGCGTAGTCAAAGCCTTTTTTATAAGCTTCTTTTTTTATCTCTTCGCCTACCTCATAACAACAACTATGAATAGCAGGACCCACTACTACTTTTATGTTTGCTGCCTTACTTTGGTACTTCTCTTTCATTCTTTGAATAGTTTTTGGGAGTATCTCTGTAAAAACTCCTGCTCGTCCTGCATGGACTGCGGCGATTACTTTTTTTGTATCGTCAAAAAGTAAGATTGGAAGACAGTCGGCGACCATTACCATTAAAGGTGTGTTGACTTGGTTGGTTACTAGAGCGTCGCAGTTAGGTGGCTCACTGTTGTTGTATGTCTTGTCTACGTCGGTTATAGTGTTACCATGGACTTGATTCATTCGTATTAAGTTATTTTGAGAGTAGTTTAGATACTTTGCGAGTTCTTTGTGGTTCTTGTTAACACTGCTGTTTTGGTCTTGAACATGGTAGGCTAAGTTGTTTCCAGTGAAGGGGGCTTGAGAAAAACCGCCTTCTTTTGTTGTAAATGCATGAAGTAAATTTATGTAGGGTGTTAAAAGAGGACTTTGTATACTTCTCATTAAGCGAAGCGGAAAAAGCCTATATCGTTGCAGTTTGTAGCTTGTGACGCTTTACAGTTGTTGTACTTAATTTGGTGTTTTTTCCAAAATGCCATAAAGCTTGTAAAGCTTATTAATGCCGTTAATGCAGCACCTTTAAAAAAAACAATTAAACCACTAAACAGCGCGAGACTTACAGTTAATTCTGTTTGGAGCAAAGTGTATACAGAGTAACCTAGACCTGCAAGAACAGATGACGCCCCGAGCATAAAAGCAAAGACAAGTGCTGTTTTGTATAGTGGCATGATTGAATCTGATAAATAAAGAGGTGTTGATTGCATGGAAGCTCCTTTTGTGTCTCTAAGTATAAAAAGTATTAATGTGTAATTAGTGTTAATTTTACCATCTTTATGTGTTGTTAATATATGTCTTTGAAATTAATATGCTTGTTTAAGGAAGTGCATGTAACCTATCTAAACATAAGGTTTAAGGTGGGGTAACTGTAAAGAACAGTAAGAAATACACTCTTTATACTCTAATAGAATCTTGTTTGTTTTTGTTTTAATGTAAACAAATATGTAAATAATTGAGTCATATTTTAGTTTTTTTTCTATCTTAGAGAACTCTACACAAAAGCCCCCTCGTTAATCTGCTAAAATAGGTTTAATTATAATTTAGAGGTGAATGATGTCCCACAATATAGATGCCATGTCAATGCAAACATTACATACTTTACCCATTACCTTAGATGGAAACAGTGTTGAGCAAAAACGTGAAGAGATAAGAAAATATTTTCATTTGACTTATACTTTTTATGAAAGACTTTTTGATTGTTTTAAAAATGATGAAGTCTTTTATCTAAAGTCAGAACCTACTCGTCATCCTATGATTTTTTATTTTGGGCATACGGCTACTTTTTTTATTAATAAACTTATTGTTTCTAATATTATCCATGAACGACTTGACCCTGCGTTTGAAGCAATGTTCGCAGTTGGTGTAGATGAAATGAACTGGGACGATATGGATGGTGAAAATTATGCTTGGCCGAGTATTTCTAAGGTTCGAGAGTATAGAGATGCTTTACGAACTAAGGTTGATGAGCTTATTTCTAGCTTGCCATTAACTCTTCCTATTAAACAAGAAGATCCTATGTGGGTGATTTTAATGGGAATAGAGCATGAGCGTATTCATATTGAAACATCTTCTGTTTTACACCGACAACTTCCTCTTGAATGCTTAAAAGATAATGGCTTTTTTCCACGCTGTCATGAAGATACTCCTGTACAAAAAAATGAGATGCTAAGTATTGAAGGTGGAACAATTACCTTAGGTAAAGAAAAAAATCATCCACTATATGGATGGGATAATGAGTATGGAAAAAAAGAGCTTGAAGTAGAGTCTTTTAATAGCTCTAAGTTTTTAGTTTCAAATGCTGAGTTTATGGACTTTGTAAAAGAAGGTGGCTACGAGAATAAAGATTTTTGGGATGAAGAAGGTTTAAAATTCATAGAACTTAAAAAAGTAAGCCATCCTACATTTTGGATTAAAGAAAAAGAGATTTTTAAATACCGAGCCATGTTAGAAGAGATGGATATGCCTCTGTCTTGGCCTGTAGATGTTAACTACCTTGAAGCTAAAGCTTTTTGTTTGTGGAAAAGTAAAAAAGAAAATAAAAATTATAGATTACTTACTGAAGCAGAATGGTATCGACTTTACGAAAGAGCAGGGATTAAAGATGTTCCTGCCCTTGATGATAGAAAGGCAAACATAAACTTTAGGTACTGGGCTTCGTCTTCTCCTGTTAATCATTTTGCCTTTGGCGATATGTATGATGTTATGGGTAATGTCTGGCAGTGGACAGAAAGTCACATGGATGCGTTTGAGGGTTTTGAAGTTCATCCTGCTTATGATGATTTTTCAGTTCCTACCTTTGATGGTAAACATAACATTATGAAGGGTGGTTCTTGGGCAAGTACTGGAAATGCCTTAATGAAACACTCTCGTTATGCCTTCAGAAGGCACTTTTACCAGCATGCTGGATTTAGATATGTAGAAGGAAATAGTTTGAAAAAAGAAGAAGAAAATATTTATGAGACAGATGAATTGGTTTCTCAGTACTGTGACTTTCAGTATGGTGAAAACAATTTTGGTGTAGAAAACTTTGCTAAAGCTTGTGCTGAAAAAGCTATTGAGTACACTAAAGACATTAATCAAGGGGCGGCATTAGACTTAGGTTGTGCAACGGGACGTGCTTCATTTGAATTGGCAAAAAGTTTTGACAAGGTAACGGGGATTGATTTTTCAGCTCGTTTTATCCAAGTGGGTGTAGAACTTCAAAAGAATGCGAAGGTTGCTTACACTCAAAAAGGAGAGGGTGACTTAAGAGAACGTTTTGAGGTGGACTTAAATAATTATGACTTTAAAGATGTTGCGGACAAGGTTGAGTTTTGGCAAGGGGATGCTTGTAATCTAAAAGCACATTTTAAAAACTATGACCTCATTATGGCAACAAACTTAATAGACCGACTGTATGAGCCACATCTGTTTTTAAATACCGTGCATGAGCGTATCAATGAAGGTGGGTTTTTAGTTTTAACATCTCCCTATACATGGTTAGAAGAGTACACCAAAAAAGAGTTTTGGATTGGTGGTTATGAAGATGAGAATGGAAATGAAGTGTCTACTCTTGAGGGTTTAAAAACTTTACTGCACGATAAGTTTGAACTGATTGCAACAGAAGATTTACCTTTTGTAATTCGTGAAACACCTAGAAAGTATCAGCATACACTTTCACAAATGTCTGTGTGGAAGAAAAAGTAATGAAAACAGAAGATAAGACGGATTTTAATAAAGCCCCCGATAGAAGAACAACGAATGCTGAAAAGTATGTGTACAGAGAAAAACTTTTTGGCTCGCAAGATGTCCTTCCGATGTGGGTTGCAGATATGGATATTGAAACACCATCATTTATAATGGATGCGATTTCTACGAGGATGAAACATCCTCTTGTTGGTTATGAGGAAGCAACGGACGCTATGTTTGAAGCTCAAGTACAGTGGGTTAAAAAACATTATGCTTATGAGATGAAACGAGAGTGGATGTTTATGTCACCTTCGGTTGTTGGAAGTATTAATGTTGCTATTAAAGCGTTTTCTGAAATAGGGGATAAAATTATAGTTCAGTCGCCTGTGTATCCTAAGTTTTACACGAGTGTGACGAACAACGACAGAGTTATTTTAGAAAATCCTCTTAAAGAAGAAGATGCTTACTTTACAATGGATTTCGATGCGCTAGAAAAACAGATAGATGAAAAAACGACGATGATGATTTTGTGCTCTCCTCATAATCCTGTTGGACGGGTTTGGAAAGAAGAAGAGCTGCAACGCTTGGGTGAAATTTGTTTAAAAAATAAGATTATGATTGTTGCTGATGAAGTGCACAGTGACTTGATTTACAAAGGCTTTAAACATACACCACTTGCAAGTATTTCAAAAGAACTTGAATCGATAACAATTACCTGTTACGGTCCAGGGAAAACATTTAATATGGCAGGTCTAGCAACATCAACGGTCTGTATTCCTTCAGATGAATTACGAGTGAAGTTCAAGAAGGCTTATGAGGCTACTTATTTTGGTGATGGGACTATTTTTGGACAGATAGCTTTTGAGACGGCTTACTTAAAAGGTGAGGGTTGGTTAGCAGGACTGATGGAGCATTTGCAAGGTAATGTTGATTACTTGGACCTCTGTTTGAAAGAGTATATGCCTTCGATTAAAATGCATAAACCTGAGGGAACGTATCTGGCTTGGTTAGACTGTAGAGGGCTTGGGCTTCCTCAAGAAGCCCTTGAAGAGTTCTTTTTTAAGGATGCTAAGTTAGGTCTGTCTTCAGGTACAGGTTTTGGAAAAGTTGCAGAAGGTTTTATGCGCATTAATCTGGGAGTTCCTCGTTCTACTGTAGAAGAGGCAGTCTCAAGGTTGCACGCTGCTTATGAGGCGCGTCACTTTTAAGAGTGGGCAGTCACTTTTTTTGCTTTCTTGATTTCGTCGAGAACTTTTGATGCCAGTTCGCCTGTTTTAATCTCAAGGGGTTGACCTGAGCTTAAAGATTCTTGAATACGTTTTATAATGGCTTCCATGATGTCCTCCTTGCCTATGATACTGATAGTATCGGCTTTTTTCTAAGATTAATAAACACTAAGCAATTTCTGTGCTAAGATTTACTCTATTGATATACGAGGAATGAAAATGTCTAAAATTAATTGGGATGAGTACAAGAAGTACAAACATCAAACTCCAAATACTCAAGATCTTGATAACTTTGAGGTTTTACTAGAATTTTTAAGAAGCTTTTACAATAAACACTCTCCTTTTGAAGTCTTTGATATTTTAGCGGAGGATGAACTTGGAAAGATGATGCTTGAAAAACGAGATATCTCAAAACCTGAACATCTTGAAGACTACCTTTACAAAAAGCTCTCACGATGATAATGATAATTTCGGGAGCGGGGCTTAGTGCTGAGAGTGGGATTAAAACCTTTAGAGACCATGATGGACTATGGGAAAACTATGATGTTATGCAAGTCTGTTCAACTCAGGGTTGGGAAGTTGACCGAGACTTAGTAACGCAGTTTTACAATGCACGACGTGAAGACTTAAAAGATAAAGAACCTAATCCTGCTCATTTTGCTTTAGCAGACTTAGAAAAGAAATATAAACTCTATAACCTCACCCAAAATGTAGATAACTTACTTGAAAAAGCAGGATGCCAAGACGTCATTCATCTGCATGGAACCCTAACAGATCTGCGTTGTGAAGAGTGTGGTCATGTTTGGAATGTTGAGTATGATAAGCAAAATGAACATGATGTTTGTCCTGCTTGTGAAAGTGATTATATTCGTCATAATGTAGTTATGTTTGGAGAAGCTGCTCCTATGTATCAGAAGATTCATGAGGCGATACAAGCCTGTGATATATTTATCGCTATTGGAACAAGTGGGCAGGTAATTGACATTGTACCGATTGCTTCAGAGTTTACACATTCTATTTTAATAAATCCTAAACGAGAAGAGTATGTAAACTCGTTTACTGAAGAAATATCTGCTTTGCAGACCGCCTCGGCTTGTTTTGGAAATCATGATAAATATATTGATGAGTACTTTTCTCATTTTATTCAAAAAAATGCTGGCGAAGCTATGAATGAGCTTGCAGAAATATTAGACTTCTTGGATAACCCTTTGCTGAGACTACAAAGGGGTATGTAAGAAGTCTGATGAAAGATTAGTCTAAATAAGGGTTGTGCTTACGGACTGTTCTTGTTCCTTGAACATTAAACTTATCTAAGAATAGAAGTATGATAGGTAAGATAAATAGGTCACTTAAAAGTGAAAGCAAGATAAGTGTTGCACTGTAAAAGCCTATGTTCTTTAAGAACTCAATGTTTGAAATTCCTAAAAGAAAAAAGATAGTAATCAAAATGAGTGAGCCAAAAATAACAGGAATACCTGAATAGAAAAACATTTTCTCTAGAGAATGTTTTGTGGTTCTTCCAAAGTACCTACTTCTGAAGTATTTAAAAGCAAAGTGTATCGTGGCGTCTGACGCCAAACCTAAAGAGATTGTCATAGAGATAAGCATCTCAATACTTAAGGGAATACCTAAAAGTTTGACAAAAAAACCAAACCAAACAATAGGTAAAGAGTTAATAAGAATACCTACAAAAATCATTGAAAAGCTTCTGAAAATCCAACCGGTGATAAGACCTATAATGAACAAGGCACTTAAAAGAGAGATGCTTAATAGTACAGTTTTCTCATACATAGCGCTGTTAAGTAAACTACCCTTATCAATAAAATAAATATCTAAGTCTTTGTAATTTACTAGCCATTGAATGAATTGATGTTTATCGATATCTTCGGCAACAATCATGATCTTTACATAATCTTTATTATAATAGTCCTCACTTAAACCGTAAAGGTCCATGTAAAATAGAGCTTGTTCAAGGGCTTGCTCGTCTAAGATACTTGTTTGAGAGTTGGCTTCATTTAAGTTGTTTACAACGGTGGCTAATGATTTACTAATAGTATCAATACTATCGGGAAACTCATTTTCTAAGTCTGTTGAGAAGTTTTCTAAGGTATGGATAAAACTTAGGTCAATTTTTTCATAAGGTATGTTGATAACAATCTGCTCATCTGAAAGATTCATATGAAAGAAGTGATTGTTTTTCTCATAAATTTTATAGGCACCTAAACTCATAAGGGTGAAGGTAATGGTTAAAAATAGCACTAAAGATTTTTTACTGTAATGGACTTCACTGCTTGCAAATAAAGAACACACCTTGTTAAAAGGAACTCGAGCATGTTTAAGTTGAAAAAAGCTTAAAATCGCGGGTAAAAAACTTAGGTTAATGCTGTAAGCAACAAGAGACGAGACAATAACACTTAAACTAAGAACCTTTACAATGTCAGAGCTTATAAAAACCAAACTGCCAAGCCCTAAGGTTGTTAATAAAGAGGTCCAAAAGGCAGGGGAAAGGTTTCTATTTAACATTTTGACAAGGGCATCATTGGTGTCTGTTTTGTATTGAGATACATGCCATCTGTAGTAGAAAAACAGGTAATCAACGAGGGCTATACTCATGGAAATAAGTGGCATGGCAACATATATCTCTTGTATTCCTGTAAGTAGGTTGATGATATAAAAAGTAATGATTCCCGTAAGTGAAATAACAAAAAAGGCAATAAAAGAAGAGATGTAATTAGAAAAAAGAACCCTAAAAACAGTAATAACAATTATAATGAGTAGTAGAGAAAATAGAAGATAATACTGGGTATTTATAGAGTGGCTTAAGGTCTTGTATTTGTATTTAAAGGGAATGTTGATTTGACTTAGGTCAAGTGCTTTTTTTGAGAGAATATAAAAATTAAAGGTATGAAAGTCGTTGTCTACGAAGTTACTGTTATGATGTTCAGACTCGTTAATAAGGTTTTTTATTTTATAGTTTTGTAGGGAATCTATGCTAATAACACCTACCATGGAAGAGTCACCTTGCTTGGTTTCATGGATTAACTTTTCTGAAAACAAAGAGGAAACCTGTTCTACTTCTTTGAGCCCAGAAAGTACTGTATGAACAGTATGAAGTTTTTCCTGACTGCTAGGGTTAAAGTCATCTACAGTGATTTGAAGTTTTGATAAGCTAAAGGTTTCATAGTTTTTATCTAAAGTTTTTTTAAACTCTTTGGAGTGCTTTAACCAAAACATCTCATCAGAAGATATTATTTTAGGCTGATAAGTAAAAAAAATAAATAGGAAAAAAGTTAAAAAAGAGACTAAAACAGGGATACGGTACTTAATGACATTAGCAACATAAGTATCTACATTAGGGGTTTTATAATACATGTTTAGTTCTTAATCTCTTGGGAAATGACAATAAAAGGGCGTTTGTTGACATTAATCTGTTTTGCAATATTTTTAATCTCTCTTACTTTTTCTTGATTGTACGCTGTAGGGGTTAAAAGGTAGTCGAACTTTTTATCATTTAACATAATGTCTAAAAGTACATTAAGTTGGTTTTTAGCATCATAAATATAGTTGATTTCTTCTTGTGAGTGTAAGCGTGCAATTCCATATAGGTAAATATGATACTTGTACTTTTTGAGCATTAAGTCATTTTTTGTTACCTTGGAGATAAACTTTCTTGAAAAATGGCATAAGGGATCTACAAAAACGTAAATGTCTTTTTTTCCACTTCCCATAATGATAGCTTGTGAATCTAGTGTTTTTAACAAAGAAAGAGTTTTTTTGTAAGTAGGCACAGTAGTGTTGTCTTGTATGGCTAATAAATATTGTGTTAATAAAAAGAGTATCAATATATATTTTTTCATAATGGATTATAACAAGTGTTGATCACAATAAGGTTTCAAAACCGACTAAAAAGTAGACTTTTTCTTTTTCTTTTGATTCAGAGGGTTCAATTAGCTATACTTTAGGCAAAGGATAGTGATGAAAGCAAAGAATTTAGGTGCAGTTTATGGAGCTTTGGTTGCTGATGCTTTTGCCTTAGGTGGACATTGGGTGTATGACGTTAAAGAGATAAAAGATGCTTTTGTTAGCCTTGATGGTTATTATAATCCTTTAAGTTCTTACCATAATGAAAAAAAAGCGGGTGATTTTACACATTATGGAGACCAAAGTCTTTGGCTTTTAGAATCTTTAGCCTTAGAAAAAGAGTTTTCACTTTCTAGTTTTTCTTTACGGTGGAAAGCGTACATGTTGGAGTATGCTGGTTATATTGATGGAGCAAGTTCTGCGACTTTAGAAAACTTGCAAAACGGGAAGTCTGCTTTAGTCGCAGGTTCTTCCTCTCAAGATTTAAGTGTGGTTGCTCGTATTGCCCCTTTAGCACTTTTGTATGGAGATAATTATGCAGACTTAGAGTCTTATGCCCTTTTACAGGTAAAGATGACACATAACTCAGCTAAGTCTCTTTTAGCTACGAAGTTTTTTACAAAGATTCTTTATCTTGTCCTAGAAGGCAAGTCACCTAAAGAAGCATTGAGTGAAATTGAAGCGAGTAGTGAAGATAAAATAATTTTAAATTGGATAAAAGTTGCCTTTGCTTCAGTTGAACAGACGACGATTGAAACCATTACCTCTTTTGGACAGTCGTGTAGTGTAAATGGTGGCTGTCCTGGTGCCTTGCATCTGATTTTAAAATATGAAGATAATTATGAAGAAGCAATGAAACAAAATGTTTATGCTGGTGGAGATTCAGCGGCTAGAGGTATGGTAGCTGGAATGATTTTAGGGGCTTATAATGGTCTTGATGCTATTCCAAAAGCATGGATAAATGCCTTGAACAATAAAGATAGAATAGAAAAGTATCTTGGAATTTTAAGTGAATAAACCTTCCTTGAAAATAATAGAGTTTATTAATGAACATCATGTTTTAGCCCTTGCTACGGTAAATGAAAAAAATGAATCTGCTTCGTGCTCTGTATTTTATGTTTTTAATGAAGATGGCATGAATTTTGTTTTTGCTTCGGATGAAAAGACAGAACACATACAAAATATTAGTAAAAATAAAAAGGTCTCTTGTTCGATTCATTTAGAAACTAAAGAAGTTGGAACTATACGTGGTGTGCAAGTAAAGGCTGAGGTCAAAGAAGGTTCTAAAGAAGACAAACAAGCTTATTTAAAAGCCTTTCCTTATGCAAGAATAATGCCGAACTTACACGTGTGGAAGATGAGTGTTAATTATTTGAAATATACAGACAATCGTTTAGGATTCGGAAAAAAAGAGTTGTGGGAAAGTATTGAACCCTCTGGACAAACCTAATGTACTCAGAGAGTTTTACAGAAGTGAGATTAGGTAAAACTTTTTTTGAGTCATAGCCATAGCTATGGCGATAGAAAATTTTACTTAAGATTACTTCTGTAAAGCTCTCCCAAAGGGTAAAAAGAGAAACACACTATTACTTCGTTAAAAGCACTTGAAGCTATTTATAGCTCCTGCGTACTTCCGCCTCGTACTAGCATATTTCTCTTTTTACTGAGAACATTAGGTTTGTCCAGAGGGTTCAACTAGTGCTTAGACTGAAAACTTTGACAGGCTTGACCGGTACTGCCTTTAACGACTAAAGAGGGAATTTGTTGTGACTTAAACCCATAAGCATTACAACCATGTGGTTGATTGGGTTGCCAAGTAACAAAATAATGAACACACTTTTTGCAATTAATTCTAATCATATCGGCATTATAATATAATAGAGACCAAAATAAAAACTAAGAGATTAAATATGCAACAAATTTTAGAGATGGTAAAACTTCAACAAGAACTAAATGACTCAACTAATGGTACAGGTTGGGAAAATGGTCTGACAAAAAATGGAAAGGTCATTGACTGGAAACGATGTATTTACATGGAGTCAGCAGAACTTATTGATAGTTTTGCATGGAAACATTGGAAGGCAATTAACAAGGCTCCTGACTGGGACAACATTAAAGTTGAAACCATTGATATTTGGCATTTTGCTCTGTCTTTACTGCTTCAAGAGTATAAGCTTCAAAATCTTGGAAGTTTAGAGGACTTAGCGACACATATAGTTTCTAAAGATGCTTATAAAGCTTTTGCTAGTTCAGAGGCTAAAACAGATGATGATGACCTTTATAAGGTTATCAAAATGGTTGAGCACATGATGTATGATGTACTTAAGCCTGAAGGCTTCGACCTAGATAGATTTATTACAGACTTCTTTACGATGGCGTTGAACTGTGGTGTAAATTTAGATGTTCTTTACTCTTTATATATCGGTAAAAATATTTTAAACCGTTTCCGTCAAGACCATGGATATAAAGAAGGTACATATATTAAAGTATGGAATGGGGATGAAGACAATGTGGTCATGCAAGATATTATGGCTAAGAATCCATCATTCGGTGTAAATGAACTCTACTCAGGCTTAGAAGATGTGTATAAACAACTGTAAAAAGTTGTTTATTAGAGATGCTCTTAATGTCTAATCGGTCCGGGATGACCTAAGTGTGCTTCGATGATATGCCAGGTGTCTTCTGCTTCTAGACCATAAGCTAAAAGTAGTTTTTCTGAAGTCTCTTTATCTGATTTTTCAAGAGCAAGTACTAAGGTGTACAGTTTTCCTAAATCACCCTCATTTGCAAGTAGAGCATTTTTAATCACATCTTCTACACCTAACTCATCTAGAATTACTGTTAACGGCATTTCAAAAACAGTTTCTAAAAGTGAAAGAAGTGAGACAAAACGCGCTTGCATTACATTTTCTTCGGTGTCTTTTCCCATACGTTGTAAAACACCAAGCATCAAGTCAATTCTATTTTGAACAAGAATAGAATTTGGATTAATATCTGCGTCACCTGTTCGTCCAGCTTTAGCGTAAACGATAAGCATTAACCACTGCATTAGAGGTCTTTTCCCAATAAATTCTAGAACATCACAAACATTTTTTGGTGTGGTTTCAAAAGCGAAACCACCTGAATTAACAAACTGAAGCAGTTGAAGCATAATTTCATTATGCTGTTCAAATTCAGCACAGATGTCACGCATGGTTACGGCACCTTGCAGAAGGTTAAACAGACGAATAACACCTAAGTGGTGGGGGTCGATTCTGTTCTTTTTAATTAGCTCAGGTTCACCAAGATAAAAACCTTGAAAGTAATGAAACCCAATCTCTTTGTAAGCGGCATGAACAAAGATAGACTCAATTTTTTGAGCCATCAGTTTTTTACCCTCAAACATACCGATTTTTTCTTTTAGAAGTTCAAAATTTGTGGCAATGGTGTCGATTTTGATGTAATCAACATGGGGTGTAATACGAGCAATATTTGCAAGGTGTTCTTCGGTAAACTCAAGATTATCAAGAGCAAACGTATAACCCTCTTTATGAAGGGCTTTAATACACTCATACTCTTTTTGGTTAATTACAATGTCTTCATTAAGTTCAAGAACAAAACGGTCTTTTGGAATAGTATAAATAATATCTGTAAGTAGTATTTTTGCGTCAATGTTTACAAATGCAAGGGCGTCACCTACCAGAGTATTCAGCCCCATTTGATTAAGGGCATTTACTAAAACTGAAGCGGTTGCAAGACGTTTTTCGGGTAAGGTCATCTCAGAGTTATCATTACGATAATAGAGCTCATAACCAAAAATATGTTGATCCACATCAAAAATAGGTTGTTTTGCTATGTATAAAAAATTATGCATTTGGCTTCTTTGCTGATTATTATGTTTCTTTATATTACTGTTTTCATTGGTTAAAAGCAATGTTTAGTCCATAAATTAAACTTAATCGCAAAATATATCTTTATGCGTTACAATCGCGTATGAAAAAGAAGAAAATATACCTTGCTGGGTTTGATGTGTTTTACACTAATGCGGTTGAGGTTTTAAACAATAAAAAAGAACTTTGTGAAAAATATGGTTTTATAGGTATAGCCCCTTTAGATAATGAGGTTGATTTTTCTCTTTCTAAAGAAGAATTACGTCGTGTGATCTACAAGGCAAATATAGACCTAATTAAACAAAGCGACATCTTATGTGTAAACTTAAATGCCTTTAGACATGGTGAACCTGACGCAGGAACTGTGTTTGAAATTGGTTATGGGGTTGCTTTAGGTAAAGAGGTTTATGTTTATGTTGACTCAAGAGAAACTATGCTTGAAAAAACTCAAGCTAATGATCTAAACTGCTCTACAAAAGAGGGGCTTTGTTTAGATGGACAAGGGCTTATGATAGAAGATTTTGACGGGATGTTTAATCTTATGATTACCGAGTCAACTACAATAATTAATGGAAATTTAGAAGTGCTGCTAAAGCATATCAGCGAATAAATTAATATAAATACTGAAAAAAGAGATGATTAAATATCATGTCTTTGGCAATATAAGGAAACACAACTATGAGTATGGAAAAGATATATTTAAAAGACTATAAAAAACCCGCTTTTGAGATTAGAACCGTTGATTTGGAGTTTGAACTTCATGATACAAAAACGCTTGTAAAAAACAAGATGGTTATTGAACGTCATGGTGATGCGAGTGAGTCTCTTGTTCTTAATGGGGAAGAGTTAGAACTTGTGTCTGTTGTTTTAGATGGTAGAGTTTTGCATGAGAGTGAATATGAGTTAGATAATCTCTCTTTAAGCCTTCATCAACTCAGTGAAAACTTTATCTTAGAAATTACAAATACGATTAATCCTGAAGAAAATACAGCCTTAGATGGGCTTTACAAATCCTCAGGAATTTTTTGTACACAAAATGAACCTGAAGGTTTTAGACGTATTACTTACTTTATTGATAGACCTGATGTTATGTCGGTGTATTCAACTAAAATAATTGCGGATAAAAAAGCTTATCCAGTACTTTTGTCTAATGGTAACTTGGCAGAGGAAGGTGATTTGTGTGAGGGTAAACATTATGCTTTATGGAAAGATCCTTTTCCTAAACCTTCTTATCTTTATGCCTTAGTTGCGGGTGACTTAGGTAAGGTTAAT
>Ga0256826_1001370_pt1 | contig 15147 bp, 17 predicted proteins | sample CV79metaG_FD_185975 | JGI IMG/M metagenome (GOLD analysis project Ga0256826, IMG submission 185975) | Hydrothermal vent microbial communities from East Pacific Rise, Pacific Ocean - CV79 | ecosystem: Environmental > Aquatic > Marine > Hydrothermal vents | place: Pacific Ocean: East Pacific Rise...
AGCTGTTCTAATAGCAATAGATGAATCCATTTCACCATTAAAGGCAAAGTAGCCAATAGAACCAGAGTAGAAACCACGTTTTAAGCCTTCAAACTGGGCAATGAGTTCCATTGCCATAATTTTTGGAGCTCCTGTCATGGTTCCTGCTGTGAAGGTTGCTCTAAAAAGGTCGAACATGTCTTTGTCTTTTGCAATGGTTGCTTCGACATCGGAAACCATGTGCATGACGTGTGAGTACTTTTCTACACGCATCATGTCGGTTACTTTTACAGTTCCTGTTTTTGCCACTCTTCCTACATCGTTTCTACCTAAGTCGATGAGCATTAAATGTTCTGCACACTCTTTTGGGTCGTTTAACATTTCAAGCTCTAACTCTTTGTCCCTTGCAGGTGTTTTACCACGTTTACGTGTCCCTGCAATAGGGCGAAGTAAAATCTCATCCTTATCAAGTTTCACCATCACTTCAGGAGATGAACCACAAATAGAAAACTCTTCATAGTCAAGTAAGAAGAGGTAAGGGGAGGGGTTTTTAGAACGTAAAAGTCGGTAAAAACTCAAAGGATCTATTTGACCTTTTTGCGTGTAACGATTTGCTAGAAGAATCTGAAAAATATCTCCTGAACGGATGGACTCTTTAGACTCTACTACCATCTCTTTAAAACGTTCCTCTTCTATGGAAAAAGTACCCTCACCATCAAGTGTTGCTGTTTGCAACTTTTGAGGTGTCATGGGTTCATTTAACATCGCTTCAATGTTGGTTACTTGTTCACTGTATTTCTCATCATTTTGAATAATGGTTAAAATAGAGTTTTTATGAGAGTAAGCCATAATGATAGCAGGACGTACCAAGTCAAGGTCAGGAGTATTTAGTGGGTCGTTAAGACCGTCCATACTTGCCTTTAGTGTAGGTTCAAATACTTTTACCATGTCATAACCTATGAATCCTATAAATCCATCGGTAAAGGCAAAACCAGCTTTTTCTGCACGTTTTTGATAACTCTCTTGGTCTAAGTCTCGGTAGTAGTTTTGTAGGAAGTTAAAAGGGTCAGTCTCAAGTTCTTGAGTTGACCCTTTGGTGTTAGTGTAGAGCGTTTGATTGTCTTTATAAACAATACGTTCCATTGCTCCAATGGTAATGAAAGAGAAGTTTCCTTCTTACGTTGTAACAACACTTTCGAAGAGCATGGTAACTTCATCTTCGAAAAGCTCCTTGATTTTTCCATACATGGAAACAGGGGTTAATTGATCGAAGAGAAGTTGTTTTATCATAGTGTTATTTTATCCTTGTTACATAAGCACCTTGTGCAAATGAAGTTATTTTAGAAAGGTTGTTCTTTGCAGCTTTTTCACTGAAGAATACACCCACAAGAACACGTGTTAAAGTTTTATCATTTTTTGTCTTAATAAGTTTATAGTTTAAACCAGTTTTTTTGATTTTTGCTACAGCTGTAGAGATATCTTTAAATGTTCCAACTTTAATGTAAAAACCTTTTGAAAGTTTAGTAACCGTTTCTCCAACAGATTTTTTACTACTTGTACTTGATGTTGCTGACGATGCAGATGCAGGTTTTTTTGCAATAACTTTATCTACATGAGTATATGATGCACCTGATTGAGTCGCAGAAGATGTTTTTTTAGTGCTTGCTGAAGTACTACTTTTTTTACTTGCAGCTTTTGCATTATCTTTGCTACTTGTTGTACTTTTTGCACTCTCTTTACTTTTAGTACTTTTTGAAGATGAATCACCTTTTTTATCAGTAATTGGATTATGATCTCTTAATGCAACTTTTGTTTTTGAACTACTTACATTTCTCTCTTTTAATGCATTGTTAATTGTTGGTGCAACGGCTGCTGCTGCCGCAACAGTTGAAGCAGCTACAGTTGCCGCGGTAGAAGTTGTTGACTCAGCTGTTGCAGCGATTGCATTTTTTGTAGTATCAGTAGCATCATTTGCAGTATTTTTAGCAGCATCAACAAGTGAACTAGTACTTTTATTTGACTCTTCAGCTGTTTCAGTTGACATAGAAGCCTCTGTTCCACTGATATTACTGTCCCTATTTACAGTTCCATCTGTATTAAGAATAAGCTTTGTAATAACCACTGAAATTACTAAGATTATAAAGAGTAGTGCCAAAAGTGTAAGTATGTTTTTAAGAGGAGTTTTCTTGTTACTCTCAATATCATCTATCTTAATGTCGTGTAGGTTTTTGTCTGCCATTATGGTTCTCCGTTTTTTGAACAGAGTATAACATAAAAAACTGTTTTTGATACAAAAAAACTATATTTTTTGCTGAGGAAGTGTAATAATATTGAAATTTTTTGGTAAATTTTGGTTTGGGAAAATTTTATAACCTTTTTTTGACTTTAACTCCATAAGATTTTTGATCTGTTCAACTTGAGAATAGGTCACTTCTAGGCTATCATTGGCAGTAGGAATATAAAGTTGAAATAACATTTTTTTAGGATTTCTATACGAAAAATACTCCTCTATAGAAAATGTTTTTAAGAGATGTTTTAAGAGTGAATAGAAGCTTTCCCAATCTTCTTGATAATATTCAATAACAATGTAATTACAATGATCATGGCTAATAAGTGGAACGGCAAGAGTTGTTTCATTGTTTTGGTGTTGCATGAGTAAAAGAGAAGATAATGGGGTATTCATCTTCTCATATTTACTGTAAAAGGTACGATTGTTAAATGAAATTTTTTCAACAATTGTACTCTGTTGTACATAGAAGTGATCTATGTTAAAGACCAAGTCAAATAGTTCTATTTTCAAGATTAAAAAATTGCTTTATCATAAATAACAAAGTTAGAAGCAAGTACTTTCATCTCATCTTTAATTTTAGCGTGAAGTGTTGCGTCTTCGATATTTTCAAGAACGTCAGCCATTTTGTTGGCAATAATTTCAAATTCTGCTTCTTTCATACCACGGCTTGTTAATGCAGCAGCACCAACTCTAATACCTGAAGTTACAAATGGGCTTCTTGTCTCACCAGGAACAGTATTTTTATTAACGGTCATACCTGCGGCACCCAATGCTGCATCGGCATCTTTTCCGGAGAACTCTTTGTCTATAAATGAAACCAATACCAAGTGGTTGTCTGTACCATTACTGACCAAGTTAAACCCTCTTTTAATAAGTACATCTGCAAGAACTTTTGTATTTGCTTTTACTTGTTTTGCATAATCTTTCCACTCAGCTGATAGGTTGTATTTGAATCCTACTGCTTTTGCAGCGATAACATGAACAAGTGGTCCACCTTGAAGACCAGGGAAGATGGCAGAGTTTATTTTCTTTGCAACATCTTCGTCGTTGGTCATAATCATACCACCTCTTGGTCCAGCAAGAGTTTTATGTGTTGTAGTTGTGACAACATCTGCATAAGGGAATGGGCTCATGTGTTCATCGGCACAAACTAAACCAGCAATGTGAGCAATGTCTGCAAATAAAATTGCTCCAACTGCATCTGCAATCTCTCTAAACTTTTTAAAGTCAATTTCTCTGGCATAAGCAGAAGCACCACAAACAATAATTTTTGGTTTAACAATTTGAGCAATTTCCATTACTTTTTCATAGTTAATGTACCCGTCCATCTCAACACCATAGGTAAAACTTTGGTAGTTCTTCCCTGAAAATGATGGCTTTGAACCGTGTGTTAAGTGACCACCATGGCTTAAATCCATACCTAAAATCTTATCATAAGGCTTAAGTAGTGCGGCATAAACAGCACCATTTGCTTGGCTTCCTGAGTGGGGCTGAACGTTTGCATAGTTACAGTTAAAAAGCTTACAAGCTCTGTCTATAGCCAGTTGTTCTACCGTATCAGCATGTTCACAACCACCATAATATCTTTTATATGGGTAACCTTCGGCATATTTATTTGTAAAAACTGAACCCATCGCTTCCATAACAGCAGGAATGGTAAAGTTCTCAGAGGCAATCATCTCTAAATGGTCTGTTTGTCTCTCTAGCTCTTGGTTAATTGCTTCAAAAATCTCTGGGTCAAATGTTTCCATTGAATAACTCATGGGTTTCCTTTGGGTGGTAATTTATTGTGTATTTATATCAAATTTAATTTAAGAATACCTTGATATTTTTAGATTAAATTTTGTTTTTTCTTACGTCGGCTAAAGCCAACCCTACAAGTTCCAAATTTTTAATTCAGTTCGGGACTCGTAGGGTTGGCTTCAGCCGACGAATAATATTAAAAGCTTAAAGCCTATGTTCTCTCAGAAATACGTGTTTTACAAGCATTTCCATCAATACAGAACATACCTTTACCTTTTTTGGCAGGTTTTAGTTCTTCTGCTACATCATGGCCACATTTTTTACATTGAGTAGAAGCATCGACCTTTGGTACTTCAGCTACTGGAGCTTCAGGACGCATAGCAGGGAAAAGTATAACATCACGGATGGTCTGTTGGTTGGTAAGCATCATAATAAGTCTATCAATTCCAATTCCCTCTCCAGCTGTTGGTGTCATACCGTGGCTAAGTGCTTTAACAAAGTTAGTATCCATGTGCATTGCTTCATCATCGCCTGTAACTTCTTTTGCCTCAACCTGAGCTTGAAATCTTTGGTATTGGTCAATTGGATCATTAAGTTCAGAGAAACCATTTGCCAACTCTGCACCAGCTACAAAAAATTCAAAACGTTCAGCTATCTCTGGATTCTCATCTGATCTTCTTGCAAGAGGAGAGATATCTACCGGATAATCAGTAATAAATGTTGGGTTGATAAGCTTTGGTTCAACATATTCATCAAAGAGTTCAGCTTGAACATAACCGATTGTCCAGTTTTGATTATATTTGAGATTGTTCTCTTTTAAGAAAGCTAACCCTTTGTCTCTATCTTCCGCGATTTCTCTTGGAACACCACCAATATTTACAATAGAATCTATCCATGTTACACGTGCAAATGGTGTTGAAAAATCAACTTCTTTGTCTCCATAGGGAAGTTTTCTCTCTAACTTTAAGTTGTCAAATAGATAATCAAAAAGTTCTTCAGTTACTTCCATAAGTTCAATATAGGTTTTGTATGCCCAGTAGAACTCAATAACAGTAAATTCAGGGTTGTGTGTAGCATCAATCCCTTCGTTTCTAAAGTTTTTACCTATTTCAAATACCGCTTCCATTCCCCCTGTAACAAGTTGTTTAAGGTAGAGTTCTGGTGCAACTCTTAGAAATCTGTCTACCCCTAAAGCATTGTGATGGGTTGTAAATGGTTTAGCATTTGCTCCTCCTAAGATAGGGTGCATCATTGGGGTTTCTACTTCTAAGAATCCTTTGTCTTCAAAGAATCTTCTAATTCCTGAAACAATTTTAGAACGTAATTTAAAACGTTTGGTTACTTCTGCATCCATAATCATGTCTAAGTAACGTTGTCGGTACTTAATCTCTTGATCTTGAATACCATGAAATTTTTCAGGAAGTGGAGAGATGGCTTTTGTTACCAAGTTTACTTCTAAACAGTGAAGCGTTAGTTCTCCTGTACCGGTTACAAAAGGGTACCCTTTTACTTCGATAATGTCACCTACTTCGTAAAGTTTTTTGACAACATCGTTGTAGTACCCTTCAGGAAGGTCATCACGGTTAAAGTAAATTTGTACCAAACCATCTTCATCTTCTATTTTTGCAAAGGCTGCTTTTCCCATGATCCTGATGAACTTTAGACGACCTGTAAGCGTGTAGCTCTTCTCTTTGTCTTGTTTCATCTCATCAGTTTCGATGTCATGAATATAGGCACATTCATTTAAAAATTCTGCTGAAGGAGTCCCTTTTTTTACTTGGTTAGGGTAAGGGTTGATTCCTTTTGCTCTTAATGTTTCCGTTTTTTTAATTCGCTCTTGAATATATTGATTATCAAATATCAAGGTTTCTCCTAGTTGTAATGTATCTTAAATTTTTCTATCTATTTGTTTTGACAGGTTTGACAGATTCCTGTTATTTTCATAATATGGTTGGTCATTTTAAAATTAAATTTTTCTGCAATCTCTTCTTGAAGTTCTTCTATGGTTTCATCAAAAAACTCTTCGATTCCCCCACATTCGAGACAAACCAAATGATCATGATGTTCTTTGAGTCCAAATTCATATTTTTTACCTTGTGTTCCAAATGAGATAGAACTTACTATATCTGCATCTTCAAGCAGTGTGAGTGTTCGGTAAACGGTCGCAATTCCGAGTTTAACCTCAGGATGGCTTTCTTTGATAAGGTTATAAATATCTTCAGGGGTAAAGTGTCCATGATTATCATATATAATTTTAAGAATTAGCTCACGTTGTGTGGTTTGCTTTAACTTATTTGACTTTAATAAATTTTTAAAATTTTCTAAGACATCATTATACGATATCGTTTTTGTCATGAACTATTTTTCTCCTATTTAATGTGAGTTTGATTCGTTATGATCTTGTAATGTTATGCTGTTTAAATCCATAGAGATATTACTTTCTGAGCTAGCATTGGTTTCGTTTGTATCTACTTTAATTTCTTCTTCTTTCTTTTCTTCTTGTTCCTCTTCCATATTTAGAAGTTTTCCTCCAAAGTTTGCCATAGGGGTAAAGATTTTACTTTCTTCAGTATGTTTAGAAATCATCTCTTTAAAAAAGTCTGCTTTATTTACACCATAGATAATAAGAGAGAAGATAGCAACATAACGAGCAACACCAATAATGTAGCCTAAAATTCGACTAAAGAAACCAACTTCATTAGATGATACTTTTGAAAAGATAGATGAAATGAAACTAAAAAGAAGCCATACTGCGAGAAGAATAGCAATAAATCCTAAAAACTTTGGAAAATTTTCATTGACATTTGGAAGAATGTTTTGTTTACTGATAAGTTCACCAACAGTTGTGTGTAATCTTGCTGCAAGTGCAACTCCACCAATAAGACCGATAAAATTGAACAACTCTTTACTAAATCCGTTTACCAAGCCTTTTATCGCTAAAAAAAGAATAAGCCCTGCAATTATTATATCGATGTTAAGTTCCATAATCCATCCAACCTTTTTGAAAATATTTTGAATGGATTATATCTAAACTTATCTAAAATTGATATTTTTTTTCAGTTCATCAGGTTTGTTAGAGTACTGTATGGCATGTTCTCTAGTTATGATTCCTTGTTGTAGTAATTTAATCAAAACTTGACCTTGAGTTTGCATACCACTCTCCCCTTGACCCAACTGCATTTGTGAGTATAACTGGTGAACTTTATCTTCTCTGATTAAGTTAGCAATGGCATGATTTGTAACCATTATTTCAGGAACAGCTACTCTTCCACCACCTATTTTTGGTAAAAGTGCTTGAGAAACAACGGCAACTAATGAAGTAGAAATCATAGTACGAATTTGTGCTTGTTCATCTCCAGAGAAAACATCTATAATACGATTGATGGTTCCTGGTGCAGAATTGGTATGAAGAGTTCCAAAAACCAAGTGACCTGTCTCGGCAGCAGTTAGTGCGGCTTCAATGGTTTCTTTGTCTCTCATCTCTCCAATAAGTATAATGTCAGGATCTTGTCTCATGGCATATTTTAGCGCCATTGAAAAGCTTTTTGTATCGCTGCCTGTTTCTCTATGGGAGAAGACAGATTTTTTATTTTGATGAATAAATTCAACTGGGTCTTCTACGGTAATAATATGTTTGTTTTCTGTTTCGTTAATTTCATTTAATAAGGCAGAGAGAGTGGTAGATTTTCCTGAACCGGTAGGTCCAGTAACGAGAATGAGACCTTTTTCTCTTTTAATAAGCTTTTTATAAATTTCTGGTGCGGAGAGGTCATCCAGTGAAGGAATTTCTGTGGGGATAATACGAAAAGCCGCAGCAATGTCACCTAAGGTACGATAGTAGTTTGCTCTAAATCGTCCCACACCGGGAAGCATTAATGCAAAATCTAATTCTAAGTGTTCTTCAAATGATTTTTTTTGTTTTTCAGTAAGCAGTGCATAGGTCATCTCTTCAATGTCTTCACCGGTTAGTACCGGTAAGTTGACAGCTTTAAGTGTACCGTCTAATCTAATTTGTGGTTCTGCACGTGCGACTAAATGAAGGTCAGATGCGCCATGAGAGACCACACTCTGTAAGAGTTTTTTTATATCTATTGCCATAAGAAATATCCTAATATTTAATTATTTTTTAATTTCTTATTTTAACATTAAAATATTATTTTAATCTTATTCTATAATTTTAGGAACAATAAAGAAGTCATTTTCTGCATTTGGAGCATGAGAAAAGATACTTTTTGAAATTTCACTGTTTGATTTTGCATTATCTTCTCTTAACGGAGTTCCTCCTGCAAGGGTAGAAAAAGAAGTATCTAAAGTATCAGTGTTCAGTTCAGCTAAATTTTCTACATAAGCAAGTATTTCTGTAAGTTGCCCTGCAAGTTCTTCTCTTTTGTCATCTTCAATTTTTAACATAGAGAGTTTTTCTAGTTTTTCTAATACAGTGTTATCAATAGTCACAGTAATCCTTTTTTTTACAAATATTTTAATTGGTCGCATTATATATTAAAAGTGTTTAAGTATAGTATGATAAATAAAAACCCAATATTATTATTATGAATATTGGCGAGAATAAAGGAATAAATTATGATGCCACAATTAGATATGAGTTCACCAGAGTTTTTAGAAGAGTTAGAAAAAACGAAAGCCTTTACAGATAAAGTATGTAATCAATTTGGTTGGGAATATCACCCAATGGAAGATGTAAATGAGGGTGTTATTATGGGTCTTGCTCGTAACAAAGTACTTTACGGAAAACGTTTCTGTCCTTGTTTTATGACAGAGCCTGATAATAGTAAACCAGGAAAGTACAAAAGTGTTGATGACAGAACATGTCCGTGTAAACCAGCCATAGAAAAAGAGATTCCAGAAGATGGAAAGTGTCATTGTGGAATTTTTTGTACACCTGAGTATGTAAAAGAGAACAGTTAATCATGAGTGAGTTGTTACAAAAAAATCATATTAACTCTATAGAGCTAGAGAAACTTTTAAAAGAGAGAGATGCTGGAACTGTTGATTTTATTTTGGTTGATGTACGAGAACAAATGGAATATGACATGGGGCATATTAAAGGTGTTGATATGTTAAAACCAACTTCTACTTTTCAATCATGGGGGCAATCATTTATGGATGAAAACAAAGATAAAACAGTTGTTTTTACATGTAGAACAGATAACCGCTCGGGTCAAGTTCAAAATGTATTTAGACAAAATGGAATGGGAAAAGTACTTAACCATACTGGTGGAATTTTATCATACCGTGGTGAGACAGAACAAGGTTAATGAAAAAAATACTTTATATTCATGGCTTTCAAAGTTGTGGAGAAGGTCAAAAATCGTCTGCGTTAAAGGCGTACTTTGGAGCAGATTATATATTAGCTCCAAATCTTCCTTATGCTCCTTTAGAAGCGATAGCCTTTCTTAAAAGATTAATAGAAAAAGAGAAAATAACATTATTGGTTGGTTCATCACTTGGTGGATTTTACGCGACACATTTAGCTGAATATTTTAAAATGTCAGCAGTTCTTATAAACCCCGCTACCATTCCTTTTATAACTTTAGAACGACATCTTGGTTGGAAAGAGCGTTTCTGTGATGGTGATAAGTTTGAAGTAACAGCGAAGTATTTAGAACAATTAAAGCGTTTAAAGGTAGAACCTAAAGTTGGAAACTATTTGGTGTTACTTCAAAGTGATGATGAGCTACTAAATTATAAAGATGCTCAAGAACTCTATGTCAATCAACGCATTATTTTAGAGTATGGTGGTAATCATCGTTTTGAGAATATAGAAGATTATTTTTCTATGATAGAGAGATTTTAATAGTTATTATTTTTTTTCCTTGTGAAAAACTAAGTAAATATAAGGGATAAGTAAAATGCTATATATGACTATCCAAGGAATAAAGAAATAATAATATTTACAATCATGTTCGCTCCTATGGTTTAATTATTTAATAATACCAAAATCTTTTAACAAACTTCTAACATAAGCAAACATTCGCTACTCTTCCATAATTATAAAAATAAGGTCATATATTATGCAAAAAGAGTTACATGAAAAAAGATTAGATGTTATAGATTTCTTTTTAAAAATACTTGCAGCAGAGTCAATTACTCCTGATGATGGAGGACTGCTTACTTACATAGAAAATTATTTATCAAATTTTGAAGCAACGTGGATCAATGAAGGTGGAGTCAAGAACCTTTGGCTTACTAAGAAGTTTGGTGAAGGGAAACACCTCTGTTTTGCTGGGCATGTTGATGTGGTTCCAGCAGGAGATGGTTGGGAGACCAATCCTTTTGTTCCTGTTCTTAAAGATGGATATATTTATGCTCGTGGAACACAAGATATGAAGTCGGGTGTGGCAGCATTTGTTCAAGCCATGCGTGATATGGATGATAACTTTTCAGGTCGTCTTTCACTGCTTCTAACTTCTGATGAAGAGGGTGATGGGACCTATGGAACTCAGATAGTTTTAAAATATTTAAAAGAGATTAATTTATTACCTGACTACTGTATTATCGCTGAGCCTACCTGTGAAGTGGAGATGGGCGATGCCATTAAAATAGGTCGTCGTGGGTCGATAAATGGTTACCTAACATTAAAAGGAAAACAAGGGCATGCAGCTTACCCTGAAAAAGCAATCAACCCTATTCACAATATTGCTGAAATATTACCTCAAATAGCGGGGCATGACTTGGACAATGGTGATGAGAATTTTGCTCCTTCTAAAGTAGTTATTACTGATATTCGTTCAGGTATGGAAGTGACCAATGTAACACCCAATGAGTTAAAGATGATGTTTAACGTAAGAAACTCGACGAATACCACACAAGAGAGTCTTAAAGTATTTATGGAAGAGAAGCTTAATGGCTTAGACTATACTTTGGAGTTACAGCAAGGATCTTACCCCTTTGTAACCAACAAAGAATCCTTTATTGTTCAAACCCTTTCAGCGATAATAGAAGAGGAAACAGGGGTTAAAACAAAGCTTTCAACAGCAGGTGGAACGAGTGATGGACGACATATTGCACCTTATGGTATTGAGGTTGTAGAGTTTGGTGTTATAAATGATAGAATACATGGACTAAATGAGCGAACAACCATCGAAGAAGTGGAGACTCTTTATAATATTTTTGTTAAGATAGTGGAAAGATTTTAACAAGGATATAAAATGAATAACACAGATAAAAACAACGAGAAAAGCGTTGAAGAGATGAGGGAGAAAATCAATACTATTTTAGCCAAATATCGTCGTAAACATGATGAACTAGAGTTGGCAGAAGAGGAGTGGGATATTGGAGAAATTCAAGAGTCACTTTCGAACTATACCAAAGAGATTAATCTTTTAAAGAAAAAGGTACATGATTTAGAGAAAAGTGCTTAACTATTATGGATTGTAATGTATAGACGACCTGCATTAACGGATTATATTATGGCAAGGTTAATTACCATTGCTATATTTATAATGATTTTTTATGCACTGATTATGATGCTTGTTCCAAGTGAATATCAGGGGGTAGAATTTCACATTACTCTTTTTATAATTTCTCAATTTTTCTTAATAGTTTCTGTTCATAGGGGAGCAAAAAGAGTTCAAAAAGAGCTAAGAAATGTTGAGAAGTATCTCTCTGGAGTGAATGATCATAAAGATTTAAGTCCTAACGCTCAATTCTTTACACGAGAGTTTGAAAGTATTAATCGTTTATTAATTCAGATTTTACGAAAAGTAAAACGAAAAGAGAAAGAAAAACGTAAATATACTGCAAAAATTAAACTTAAAAATAGACAACGTTCCGATATGTTATCTGCCATTGCACATGAGTTTAGAAATCCTATTGCTGCTATTATGGGGTATGCTCAAACCATTACAGATGATGATGAAATTCCTTCTATACTTCGTAAAAAATTCCTACATAAAATTTATAATAATGGTGAAAAAATAGAAGAGCTTTTAAGTCGGCTTTTACTTTGGAATCGTTTTGAAAGTGGAGAGCAAAAGTTACAACTTAGTAAGTTTGATATACGACCACTCATACGTGAGATGGCGATTAATTTAGAAGATAAATATAAAAATCGAAAAATAGAAGTAGACGAGGGGAAACTTGTGGTTTATGCAGATAAAGCACTTATAGAAATTGTCGTAAAAAATCTCATAGAGAATGCTTTAAAATATTCCAGAGATGTTGTTAAAATAAAAATAGTAGACAACAGTATTCAAATTATAGATTATGGGGTTGGGATATCAGCAGACAACATAGAGAAAGTAACTAAAAAGTTTTTCCGAACCGATGAACACTCATGGGACAACTCTATGGGACTTGGATTGGCGATTGTCAAACAGATACTCAAATTACATCACAGTACGCTCAAAATTGAAAGTGTAGAGAATAGAGGATCTACTTTTTCATTTCAACTCTCTTAATATTAACCTACCATTAACCCCAAACGAGTAAAATACCAAGAATAATAATAAACAAATATTAGTATTTTTTCAGTACAAAAAGGGAACGTGTTGAATCAAATCGTACAAAACATAAAAAATGAGATCGCCAAAGTAATGGTGGGTCAAGATAAAATGATAGAAAGTCTACTTATAGGATTGCTTACGCGAGGGCATATTTTGCTTGAAGGGGTACCAGGTTTAGCAAAAACCACCGCAGTAAATGCCCTTGCAGGTGCATTGGGTTTAAACTTTAAACGGGTACAGTTTACGCCTGATCTTCTTCCCAGTGATATTATAGGAACAGAAATTTATGATCCTTCCACCAATAGTTTTAAAATTAAACAAGGTCCGGTGTTCACCAATTTACTCTTAGCAGATGAAATCAACAGAGCCCCTGCCAAAGTGCAGTCTGCATTACTAGAAGTGATGCAAGAGCGACAGGTTACCATTGGGGATGAAACGTTTAAAATAGCCTTACCATTTTTGGTTATGGCAACACAAAACCCAGTAGAGCAAGAGGGAGCATATGAGTTACCTGAAGCTCAACTTGATAGATTCCTTATGAAAGTAGTGGTGGGGTATAACACCCGAGCCGAAGAGTTAGAGATAGCAAGGCGTGTTGCCAACAATGGTTTTGGAGAGATAAATCAAGTTGCTACCATTGTTGATTTGGAGTATATACGACATGAAGCGATGTCGGTACATATAGATGAAGAGGTAGAACGCTATATTATTGAGTTGGTATTTGCAACACGTGAACCTGAAAAGTATCTGCTTGAAGAGATTGCACCTTATATTGAGTATGGAGCAAGTCCACGAGCGAGTATCGATATGTATAAAGCAGCACGTGCCATTGCCTACTTAAAAGGACGAAATTATGTGTCACCTTTAGAAGTAGCTTATATCGCGAAAGAGGTGTTACGTCATAGGGTGATACTCTCTTATGAAGCTCAGGCTGAGGGAATTACACAAGATATGATTATTGATAAAGTTTTAGCAACTGTTCCCATTCCGTAGGTTGTTATGAGTATGAAAATAAAAAAGCTTCTCCTTAAAGCTCGAAAGCAAGTCTTTGGAGAGATGCTTGGAAACAATGCCTCTTTGTTTCAAGGAGAAGGGTTTGAATTTACAGAGCTTCGTGAGTATGTTTATGGGGATGATGTTCGAAAGATTGATTGGAAAACAACTGCAAAACTGGGTAAACCTTTTATTAAAATCTACCGTGAAGAACGAGAACTAAATGTCGTGACAGCGGTGATGATGGGTGGTTCGGTCTATTTTGGTACGGTAAAGCAGAAATCTGACATTATGTCAGAGTTGGTGGCGTTGCTAGGTTTCTCTGCGGTGAAGAATTCAGACCTCTATAGTAATGTTGTTTTTGCAGATAAACTTTACAGTATAAGTAAACCCAATAAAAAGTTCTTTGCCATAGAAGATGCAGTACGAACGTTAGAGAAGTTTGATATGTTAGGTAAAAAGAGTGATTATAAAAGTTTTTTTGATACTTTATATAAACGATTGAAAAGAAAATCTTTACTTTTTATTATCTCTGATTTTGTGGGTGATATTGATATGGCTCTTTTAAGTAAAAAACATGATGTTGTAGCACTAATTGTACGTGATAGATTTGAAGAGAATCCGAAAGAACTAGGGCATATAAGAGTGTTAGATATGGAGAGTTCAAAAAGCTTTGAAGGAAATATTGGAAAGGCAGAACTATCAGCATATACCAAAGCATTAGATGAAAATGATAAAAAACTTTTGGCACATTTTAAGAAATCTTCTGTACGCTTTACTAAGATTTATACGGATGAAGAGCCTTATTTAAAACTTGCCAAATTATTAGGAGGTCGATAGTGGATGAATTACGTGATATAAAACCTCTGTTAGAGATACCTGATAGTAGTTATGTATTATTTATGATAAGCCTTCTTTTTATAGCGATAATTATTTTGTATCTCTTATATAATTTTGGAAAACGTCTTTGGGAAAATCGTAAAAAAAATATGAGAGAAGTCTATTTTAAACGGCTTAAGTCTGTTGATTGGAGTGACAGTAAAAAAACAGCCTATGAAGTAACATTTTTGGGTAGAATATTATCAACCGAACCAAGAATAGAAGAGATATATAAGCAGTTACTACCACTTTTGAGTAGTTATAAGTATCAAAAAGTAGTTCCTTCCGTTAATGAAGAGACGTTAAGACAGTATGATCTGTTGGTGCATGTGGTCGATGAATCATTATAGTTTTGAATATTCATGGGTTTTGTTACTGATTATTCCTTTTCTTCTCTGTGCAAAATTTTGTAAAATAAGAGGGAGAAGTATCTATTTCCCCCATATGGAATCGTTATTAGTCTCACATGTTTATGGTAGTCGTTTATTGGGCATATTAAAATGGATCGGAATAGGGTTAGCATTAATGGCACTTGCCTCACCTGTTTTAACAAAAGAGTACCATAATTCTAAACGAGATGGACGGGACATTATTTTGGTGATAGATACTTCTGGTTCTATGCAACAAGGACGGTTTGATCTTAAAAATCTTTCTAAAAATAAATTTGATGTGGTCAAAGAGGTTGCCAGTGATTTTGTAGCCCGTCGAAAAAATGACCGTATAGGGCTAATTACTTTTGCAGATATTGCATTTGTGGCATCTCCACTTACGTTTGAAAAAGGGTTTTTGCAAAAAATT
>Ga0256826_1001371_pt1 | contig 15145 bp, 11 predicted proteins | sample CV79metaG_FD_185975 | JGI IMG/M metagenome (GOLD analysis project Ga0256826, IMG submission 185975) | Hydrothermal vent microbial communities from East Pacific Rise, Pacific Ocean - CV79 | ecosystem: Environmental > Aquatic > Marine > Hydrothermal vents | place: Pacific Ocean: East Pacific Rise...
TTTGCCTCTGTGTACATGTCCACACACTTCACAAATCCACTCCTCTTCCTCATCTTCACTTACAAACTCAGTTTCAGCTTCAAGCCTTTGCAAAAGCATCTTGAACATATTTTCATGTTCAACTTCTATCTTACCAATACCCGCAAAAAGTTTTGCCGCTTCAGAATGACCATCTTCCTTAGCGATTTTAGCAAAGTCAGGGTACATCGTAATATTCTCATACGACTCGCCTGCCATTGCATCTCTAAGGTTCTGCGCTGTGTCACCGAAGTTGTTTTCACTCTCAGTTGCCATTTTGTTATGTAAAGAGAGCTCAAGCTTTGCATGTACCTTCTCATTGTTAGCCGCACGTTGAAAATGCTCTGCAATATCTCGGTAGCCCTCTTTTTGAGCAACCTTAGCAAAGTACTCGTACTTATTTCTAGCCTGAGACTCACCCGCAAAGGCTTTAAGTAGGTTAACCATAGTTAGGTTCTGCGTCACATTGTCCATTGCTTGTCCACAACAGTGTAACTCTCCCCCACCTACATTAGATACTTCAACAACATTACCACACTTGCTACACTTATACGATTCATACTGTCTCATTTTAGATTCCTTTTATTTATTAAGTATACTCTTTAGATATAGATACACTCTGAAGAATAAAAACTAACCCAAGTAAAGGATAATTTTTTTCCTTTAGAAATGATAACACTTTAATTCTTAAAGGACAATAATTATCCTTTACTAATATTAATCTTCAAAATTACTCTCTAAACTCTTGGCTATAATTGCAGTATGAACTATGAAACCTTGCTCCATGAGCACACCTTAAAAGCTACGCCTCAACGTTTAGGTATCTTAAGCCTTATGCACAAGCATGGACACATTAGTATAGATGAACTTTTTGAGAAAATCAGAAGGCAGTTTAATTCTATCTCTTTGGCTACTTTATATAAAAACATTAACGCTATGTTAGAGAGCCGTCTTATTACAGAGGTGAAGATTCCAAACATGAAACCGAAGTATGAAATTGCAAAAGACGCACATGCACATCTTTTATGTGACAATTGTGCGGAGTTTAAAGATATTAATCTTGATCTTGATGCACTTATTGGTATGACCGAAGCAAAAAGTAATTATAAATTAAAAGATGTTAATTTAGTTTTTTCTGGATTATGTGAGAATTGTAAGTAAAAAGTCTATTGAAGAAACAGCCAACACACCAGGGAGGCTGTTTATGGTGAAATGATACCACAAGTATCTTAAGCGTTTTATCTACCTCTGTATCCCTCATTTTTTTCTAAGTTTATCTGCTTAATAAAAATTTTATTGTACAAAAAATAACTAAGTATGTTAAATATGTGTAATATTCACACGTTGTTCTAAAGTGTGAACAACTTAATAGAATTTTTCACTTAAATTGAGTTTAACCGCCTTAATCTATTCTAAAAATTTCTTTATTTCTTCCTTAAATTTTAAAATTCTTCTTTATCAAATTTATGACATAAACTTCTTCAAACTACCTAAAATAGGGAGCTTGTTAAAACTTAAAGTTTATTAAACCCCTATTCTAAGCACTTATAAGTAAGAAGTATATCTTGCACTTATTTGTTATTCACATCTTTTTAAATTTATCTACTTTTTCTGTGAGTAATCCCATTATTTTTTCTTACTCAAAGCCTCTTTGTAATAAACCGGTGTCCTTTTAGTATCTTATTGGTAATAAAAGGAAACTAAACTTTGAGAACAATTATTTAAAGGATTCCCTTATGGTTCATATTGAAACTATGGTTAAAAACTCTTATCCACAAATCTATAATAAAATACCATCAATTGCTATCAAACCAGCACTCTTATTTTTAAAAAAGCTATTTCATGAGAAAGAGGTGAACAATTTTTTAACTGACAATGCAAGACTCAGTGGAATAGATTTTATTGAAGCAATTTTAGAATACATAAATATTTCCTACAAGGTTAATAATAAAGAGTTGGAAAATATTCCTGCTATTGGTAAGGTTATTGTTGTTGCAAATCATCCTCTTGGAGCAGCTGACGCATTAACCCTTATTAAAATGCTAAGTGACACTCGACAAGGCAGTGGTATTAAAATTGTAGCCAATCAAATGCTTTCTTATATTCCACAACTGAAACCACTTCTTATTCCTGTAGATAACATTCATGGTAAACTTTCTCGTAATTCACTTAAGGCAATTGATGAAGCCTTAGAGAATGAAGAGCTTGTTGTTTTCTTTCCAGCAGGAGAAGTCTCTCGTGCTTCTTTTAAAGGGATTAAAGATTCTTACTGGAAGAGTGGTTTTATAAAAATTGCACAACGTACAGCAACTCCTATTCTACCTGTTCATATTAATGCACGTAACTCATCTTTGTTTTATGCTCTCTCTCTTATTTATAAACCCTTGAGTGCTTTTTTACTTGGGCATGAGCTCATGCGTTCACACAGTAACAATCCCCTTGAGTTTAAAGTAGGTGAGATTATTCCACACTCTTCTTTTACGAGTTCTCTTCTAAAGCCAAAACAATATGCTCGTCTGTTTAGGAAACATCTTTACAAAGTAGCCAAAGGAAAACAAGGGCTTCTTCCAACTGAACAATCTATCTGTCATCCTGTTCAACGTTCGGCATTAAGAGCAGAACTAAAGGCAAGCGAACACTTAGGCTCAACAACAGATGGTAAGGCTATTTATCTTGTTGACCCCGAGGTCTCACCAACCATCATAAAGGAGATAGGGCGTCTGCGAGAGTACACCTTTAGAAAAGTAGGCGAAGGCACAGGAACACGGCGCGATGTTGACAAGTATGATGAGTATTATTCCCATCTTGTTTTGTGGGACGATGAAGCCTTAGAAATTGCCGGTGCCTATAGAATTGGTGAGTGCTCTTGGATAATGGCATTCTTAGGTAAAGAAGGTCTTTATATGAATGAACTCTGCGAAATGAATGAAAACCTTGATGCAAGGTTAGAGAATGCAATAGAGCTTGGTAGAAGCTTTGTACAGCCAAAGTATTGGGGTTCACGTGCCTTAGACTACCTTTGGCAAGGAATAGGGGCTTATCTTGTTCATAACCCTCACATTAAGTATATGTATGGACCTGTCTCCATTAGCAACACTTATCCCAAGGTAGCTAAAGATATATTGGTTTATTTTTATACACACTACTTTAAAAGTGAAGAACAGTTTTTCAAGGCGAATCGTCCTTATATTCTTTCTCGAAATACCAAAGATGAGTTTAAGAAAATCTTCGAGGGGCAAGAATATCCCGAAGCCTTTAGAACCTTAAAATCTTTTCTAAAAGGATTAGAAGTTTCTGTGCCAACTCTGTATAAACAGTATGGGGATTTATTTGAAAAAGACGGTGTTTTCTTTTCTGACTTTGGAGTTGACCCTGCTTTCAATAATGCTATTGATGGTTATCTTTTAGTTGAACTAGACAAACTAAAAGATGAAAAGAGAAAGAGATATTTAGTCTAAAAAAGAGAGAGGGTCTGTTGCAAACTTGTCTTTTGAATTAATACAATACTCAGGACCATGAGAAAAGCAGAGTTGATTTGCATGAAGCATTAATCTACTTGCTCCACTTTTTTCTGTGCGTTCTTCTTTACTAATCTCTCTGTCTAAGAAACGAACCACATCTTCATCTTTTTGCCCGTAGATAGGATCACCTACAATGGGATGTTTCACGTGAAACAAATGTACTCTAATCTGATGTTGTCGTCCTGTTAGTGGATAACACTCAACCAAACTCATATCAAGCTCAGGGTAATAACACAAACGTTTGAAACCTGTTTGTGCAGTCTTACCATCCTCATGAACCTTGACAATCATCCTAACAAGGGCATCTTCATCTTCTTTACGTAGTAGTGGTGCATCTACCTCAAGAGTGTTAGGAAATTCCCCATGCACTAACGCCAAATAAGACTTTTTTATTGCTCTACTTTCAAATAACCACTTAAGCTCACGTTCCGCTTCTTTATGTTTTGAAATCAATAACAAACCCGAAGTCTCTTGGTCAATCCTGTGAGTAATGTTAGCGTCTCTACCAAAAGCAGCATGTGCTTCATCTATCATAGAATATGCTGTATTTCTATTTTGAGGATGAACTAAAACACCCGAAGGTTTGTCATAAATAGCAAAATCAGGTGTTTGAAAAATAGGTTTTAACCCTCGGCTAATTCCTTCAAAACATACAAAAGCAATCTTGCCTTCAAAGTAACCACCCGTATGTTTCATCACTTCACCATTAACTTGGAGTCGTCCTCTTGCTATAATTCTTTGCGCTTCTTTTTGAGTGTAGTCCATCTCTTTCATTAAAAATAAAAATGCTTTTGTTCTCTCTTTAACTTCAAACTCTTTTACTACAAATGGCATTTTTATTCCTTTAACTTGTTGTGTGATTTTAGCAAGTATTTGCTTAGTTTGAGTTGGGAACTGGGTGTTTAGCTAAATGGGGTCACAGCTTAAATTTTTAACGTCCCACGTTAAAAAAGAAAGCAATGACCCCGTACCCTTAAGCAGTTACTGCGTGGTTATGCCTAAGTAATTGTTTCACGTGAAACATACTCCACTTGAGGCAGTAACAACTTAAGTAAAGTACTGAACTTAGCTACGGGGACATAACTTAAATTTTATCCCTTAAAGGGATGAAATTTATGCTGTGTCCCCCTTTAACACAACCACCCAGCTCCCAACTCAAACTAAGCCGAATCTGCTATAATTCCACCAATAATAAACTTCCCACCTAAGGAACCCCCAATGATAGAAAGATATGCAAGAAAAGAGATGTCAGACAAATGGACACAACATGCGCGTTATGCAGCATGGCTAGAAGTAGAAAAAGCTGCCGTAAAAGCATGGGCTAAACTTGGAAAGATTCCACAAGCTGATGCTGACAAAATTGTTAAGAATGCAAGTTTTACAGTAGAACGTATTGAAGAAATTGAAGCTATTACTAAACATGACCTTATTGCTTTTAACACAAGTGTTTCAGAAAGCTTAGGCGATGAGTCTAGATGGTTCCACTACGGTATGACATCTTCAGATGCTGTTGATACTGGTGTAGCAATTCAAATGAGAGACTCTTTAAACATTATCATAACTGATGTAAAGATGTTAATGGAGTCAATCGAGAAACGTGCAAACGAACATAAGATGACTTTAATGGTTGGACGTTCTCATGGTATTCATGGTGAGCCAATTACTTTTGGTCTAACGTTAGCAGTTTGGTATGATGAAATGGCACGTCACCTTTTAAACCTTGAACAAACTATGGATGTAATTGCAGTTGGTCAAATCTCTGGAGCTATGGGTAACTTTGCGCATGCACCACTTGAGCTAGAAGAGTATGCAATGGCAGAGCTTGGTCTTAAACCAGAACCTTGTTCAAACCAAGTTGTTCATCGTGATCGTTATGCAAGACTAGCTACTACCTTAGCACTGGTTGCTTCTTCTATTGAAAAGTTTGCTGTTCAAGTAAGACACTTACAAAGAACAGAAGTATACGAAGCAGAAGAGTTCTTTGCAAAAGGTCAAAAGGGATCTTCGGCTATGCCACATAAACGTAACCCTATTCTTACAGAGAACATTACAGGTCTTGCAAGAATGATTAGAGCGTACGCTGCACCTGCTATGGAAAATGTAGCACTATGGCATGAGCGCGATATCTCTCACTCTTCTACCGAGCGTTTCTGGTTACCTGATGCTTTCATAACAATGGACTTTATGCTTCACCGTATGAATAACGTTATTGCTAACTTGACTGTATTCCCTGAAAACATGATGAAAAACCTTAACCTTACCGGTGGTTTAGTTTTTTCTCAACGTGTTTTACTTGAGTTACCACTCAAAGGTGTCTCTAGAGAAGATGCTTACCGTATTGTTCAGCGTAACGCAATGAAAGTATGGGAAGAGATTCAACAAGGTAAATCTACAACAGATGAGAAGGGTGAAAGTCTTTACCTTAACCACCTTCTAGCTGATGATGAACTTAGAGAATCTCTAAGTGAAGAAGCTATTCGTGAATGTTTTGACTATGCTTATTACACTAAGAATGTTGATGCCATTTTCAAAAGAGTTTTTAAATAAAACACCACCACAGTGATATGACTTTTTAAAATAACAATAAGTCATATTCACTTAAATAAACATCTACTTTTAAGTAGGTGTTTCTTCTCTTACAACTTCTAAATCTTTTTAAAAATTACAGCTTGATTTCAACTTTTAATTGGTAATATCGTTTAACGATTTTATACAAAAAAGTATAATTACAAGGGCTTATTTTAATGATAACTATCATCAAGAGAAATGGACGAAGTGAACCTTTAGACATTACAAAAATCCAAAAATACACATCGGCTTCAGTGAAAGGACTTACGGGGGTAAGTCAGAGTGAATTAGAAGTAGATGCACAGATTATGTTCCGCGATGGAATCACATCTAAAGAGATTCAGCAGACACTTATCAAGACTGCTGTAGACAAGATTGACATTGATGCTCCTAACTGGACCTTTGTTGCTTCAAGACTTTTCCTTTACAACCTTTACCATACCGTTAATGGCTTTACCGGTTACTGCTCAATGGCGAAGTACTTTGAACGTGGTGAAAAAGAGGGACGTCTTCTTCTTGGACTTAAAGAGATGTATGACCTTGAAGACTTAGACAAGTACATTCAACCTGAGCGTGACTTACAGTTTAACTACCTTGGGGTTAAAACACTTTATGACCGTTATCTAATCAAGGACAGAAACTCTGATCCTATTGAACTTCCTCAACATATGTTCATGGGTATTGCAATGTTCTTAGCACAACGTGAAGGTGACAAGAAACAAGAGTGGGCTAAAAAGTTCTATGACATGATTTCTACTTTTGAAGTTATGCTTGCAACACCAACCCTTTCAAATGCACGTACACCTCGTCACCAACTCTCATCATGTTACATTGGTTCTACGCCTGATAACATTGAAGGTATTTTTGATTCTTACCAAGAGATGGCAATGCTCTCTAAGTTTGGTGGAGGAATTGGTTGGGACTGGACTCAGGTTCGTTCAATTGGTTCGTACATTGATGGTCATAAAAATGCAGCGGGTGGAACAATTCCATTCTTAAAAATCACGAATGATATTGCTATTGCAGTTGACCAACTTGGAACACGTAAGGGTGCTATTGCTGTTTACCTTGAGCCTTGGCATATGGATATTAATGACTTCCTTGACCTGAAGAAAAATTCAGGTGAAGAGCGTCGTCGTGCCCATGACCTTTTTCCTTCACTTTGGATTTCTGACCTATTTATGAAACGTGCTCAAGAAGATGGTATCTGGACTCTGTTTGATCCTTACCAAACCAAAGAGCTAACAACACTGTATGGCGAAGAGTTTGAAAAGCGTTATATTGAGTTAGAGAATGATGATGACATCATTAAAGAACGCGTGAAGGCTAAGGTACTTTGGAAGAAGATTTTAACCTCTTATTTCGAAACGGGTTTACCGTTCTTGTGTTTTAAAGACAACGCTAACAGAGCTAACCCAAATGACCATTATGGAACCATTCGTAGTTCTAACCTGTGTACGGAGATTTTTCAAAACACAAACCCTAACACTTATAAAACACTTCTGAAGTTTGAAGATGGAACTTCTATCTCTTATGATGAAGATGAAGTAGTAAAAGTGGACTCAGGTGTTTCTAAACCTGCTAACAAGGTTACGGCTCTTGACTCTATTGATGGTAAACAAATTTTCATTGTTGAGAAAGAAAAGATTGATGGCGACACCGCAGTTTGTAATCTTGCTTCAGTCAATCTTTCACGTGTAAATACTAAAGAAGACATTGAACGTATCGTACCCATTGCAATGCGTGCCTTAGACAATGTAATTGACTTAAACTTCTACCCTGTAGAAAAAGTAAAACGTACAAACCTAAAATCACGTTCAGTTGGTTTAGGTGTTATGGGTGAGGCTGAAATGTTAGCTTGCCAAGGTATAACATGGGGAACACAAGAACACTTTGATAAGATTGATGAAGTAATGGAAGCCGTTTCGTATAACGCAATTAACGCTTCTTCTAACATTGCCATTGAGAAGGGTGCTTACCCTGAATTCAAGGGTTCTAAGTGGAGTCGTGGAATTATGCCAATGGACCACGCTAACGCAGAAGTTATTAACTTAGTTGACCGTGGTGGTCTGTTTGCTTCTAACTATGACTGGGACGAGTTACGTGAGAAAGTTAAAACAAACGGAATGCGTAATGGTTATTTAATGGCAATTGCTCCAACAAGTTCTATCTCAATCCTTACAGGAACGACACAAGCTATTGAGCCTGTTTACAAACGTAAATGGTTTGAAGAAAATCTTTCAGGGCTTATTCCTGTTGTTGCACCTAAACTCTCTCCTGAGACTTGGGCTTACTATACACCAGCGTATGATCTAAACCAAACAATTTTAATTAAGGCAGCAGCCGTTCGTCAAAAATGGATTGACCAAGGACAGAGTCTAAATATCTTTATCTCTTTAGACAAAGCCTCGGGTAAATACCTAAATGAAATTTATATGCTTGCGTGGAAACTAGGTCTTAAGTCAACATACTATCTAAGAAGCCAATCACCTGATGCAAGTGGTGATATTGAAGATCGTTCTATGGAATGTGTGGGTTGTCAGTAGAAAGACTTTTGTCTTTCTAGGTAAATAGTAAATGGGGAATAGTTCGCTTCGCTAATGGGGAAGAGCAAGAGCATTATCTTTTGCTCTTTTTTTCTTCTCTTGCTCTTTCCATTCACCATTTCCCATTTACCATTCCCCTAAATCGCAAAAGGATATCTCATTAAAAGTCTCAATAAAAACGATTTAAACGCCTTTATGGAGCGTTTTGACTATGCCAAAGGGGGAGAACTCGTTTCTTTAGAGATTATCTCTCCAACAAGCTTTAAAATTGCGCTAACTGTTCAAGATAAGAACAGAGCCTTTGACTGGGTTAACCTTAACTTTGAATGCAGTGAAACCACAGATGCTAAGTTAGTTTCGGATGCAGCTTTAAAAGCGATTGATATGCAAGAGGGGATTAATATAACTATTGAGGATGACGAGATAACAATTGGATTTGGCTCAGATGAGTATCTGTCTTCACCTCTAAGCTTTTGTACGAAAACTCTCAAATACGAAGAGTCTCCTTTTTCATTATAAGAGATAAACTCTTTTATTTACTTCTTTAGTTCTTCATTTGCCGTTTTCACATCATCTAGAAAACGTGCTTTTTTTGCATACCCTAAAGACTCCCACGCTGCTTTTTCTGTTTTAGTATCTATAAAAAAAGTCATCGGTACCATTGAAGTATGAAACTGTTTAGGCATTTTGCCCTTTTTATCAATAATAACACCCACATAACCCTCTAAAGCTTTTTTAACCTCAGGGTCAGATAAAGTGTTATCTACAAGTTTGCCACAGTAAGGACAAGGGTCTTGAACAACGACAAGCATTAAGTTCTTGTTCTCTTTTTTTGCCTTCGCTAAAGCCGTTTGGTAACTCTCTTGGTAATCAAGTTCCATTGCTGCACTCTCAGCATCCACTGCCATTAGTGCGTAAACCAGTGCGATTAGTGTCATAAAAATTTTCATAAAATTCCTTAATAGTAAAAAATATTGTTGTTATTATAGTGTAAGAAAGTGGAGCTTATGTGGATTTACAGAGAGTTTGTAAATAAAAACCCTCTATTTAGACTTATGCTACTTGATGAAGGGTAATAGTTCTGTTAACAATAGGTGTAAAGTTTTCTCTACGAAGGTAAACTAAAAGCATTTCACGTGCTTCTTTAGATGTAATAAGCCCTCTTTCTAGAGCGTCTTTAATTTCAGTTTCTGTAATGTAATTTGTCATTGTAGATCCTTTTATATTTATAATTAAAAGGACGCCTCGCAAACCCTATCATTTAAGGGCTTAAGAGGTGTCCTTGAATGTATTATAAAAAAAGAATGTGTGAAAAAGATGTCAGCGTATTAGTTTACTTGAATTGCAGCTCGGTAACGGTTTAAAATTTTATCTATAGCGCCTTTTTCTTTGAGTTGATTAAGGGCTGCATTGAACTTCACTAAAATATTTTGTTCATTTTTTCTCAACATACAGTGAAGCTCATGTGAATCTATATTTTTATTTGAAACCATAAGTTGCTGTTCAACATTTTTCTTTGAAATACAGTAACCCACAGAGACCTTAGTATCAACAACAGCATCAATAACCCCAAAACGAAGCTGATTAATGTTGTTAGATAACTTTTTATTTTGAATACGCTCAATAGACTGGTTGTCAAAGTAAGGCTGTAAGGTTGGGTAAGAATGACTTGCAATCGTACCAAGCTTGCGCCCATACAAAGAGTGCAGGTTGTTTAATTCTTTGGCTTCATCTCTTCTGACTATTAAAACATTTTCTTCTGTATAAAGCGGTTCAGACCAGATAAACTCTTGTGAGTTTTGAACATCACTAGGATTAAGAAGGCAGACAACATCGACCTTGCCTTCTATAATTGACTTCTCTTGATTTCGTTTAGAGATAAGCACATACTCTACCTTTAAGCCACTTCCTTTCGCCACTAAGTCAACAAACTCTTTTAAGACACCACCGGTAAGCTTACGCTTATTAATCTCAACGTAGGGTTCGTTACTGCTTCGGCTAAAAGCAACTTTCAGGACTTCTGCACTTAAATAAGTACTTAATAATGCGATAATAATAAATGTTCTCATTTTTAACCTTATAACTATTTTTAATTAAATATAATTATATTAGTTTGTTGATTACAAAGAAAGAAAGAATAAGAAGAAGATTTATTTTATAATTTTTTGCTTTGAGTTCTTGAGGTTTTAAGCCTTTTTCTAACAGTAATAAATTAAGTAAAAATTGTTATCGACCTAAGGAAGGGAGTCTTAGTATAAAGCTAAAGCAGAGATAAGAAATCTACTTTAGTTACAGGCACATCTAAAAACCCAATACTCACCCATTCATACTTACATCTAGACGTGGAGCAGGGATAGGGAACTTGTTATCATTAAGTGTTTTATAGATTAGACGAAAGTATCCTGAACGCGCACTAGTTTGGTAGGTCTTAACAAAAACAAAAAGTGTGTAATTCACACCACGTTCATCCATACCTGTCATAATCACCTCGTTTTCAAACTCTGCAACATTACGTATGTAGTTTAACTCACTCTTTTCTAAAGCACCCATAATAGCTTCATTAACATCTTCATAACTCACCCCGTACGCCACGGTAAAAGGAACACTTAACCGTCTTATCGGTTCTTCAAGGGTGTAGTTAGTAAAACTCTCTTGCACCAAAGAAGAGTTAGGCACAACCACATCAATGTTTGCCGAAGTCTTCACTGTTACTGAACGCATACGAATGTCTATAATGTTTCCTTCAACCTCATTTCCAATAGAAACAAAGTCTCCAATCTTCACCGAACGTTCTACCATTAAGATGATTCCCGACACAAAGTTACCCACAACTTCTTTAAGTCCAAAACCGATACCCACAGAAAGTGCCCCAGCGACTAAAGATAAAGAAGAAAGATCTAAACCAATGTTGTTAAGCGAAACTGCAAAGGTAACAATAACAATAATGTAGTACCCAATATTACCAATGACTTTAAAAGATTGCTTCTGAATAAAGTTAATACGCTTTTGAGCCGCATTCACTCGACGCTTATAAAACTTAGCAATCACAAATCCAATAAAAATAGTCAGAAACATTTTTAAAAAGTCTAACAGGATAACAGGTTTATCATTTTTATAAAACAAAGGCGTGTCTACAATTTTCAAGAATTTTTCATATGCCTTATCTGCCCAAGCATTAAAGTCATACCAAATCGCCGTAATATCACCGATATGTTCATACTTTAACCACTCAAGCATCTTCTGCTCTATAATAAACATCTTCTTGTCTTCGCCCTTGAGGTCATGAGAGAAATTTTCCATAATTCCACGAACAATGATGTAGTTTTCTAGATTCTGTTCTTGTAAGTTGTTGACTTGAACGAGTACAAGAACATTATTTTTCTTTTTAATAAGTTTTGATATATTCGAATTAGCCTTTGCTAGCTCATCACTTACAAACTTATACTTCCAGTTTTTCTCTTTATCTTCAAGCTCAGTTAAAAGCTTCGTTCCGTTAATATCATTAATAGACTCTTCTTCTTTTTTCTTACTCGCGAGTAAGATGGTCTCTTTCTCAAGTTGCAACTCAAGGTAAACCTTTCTCTGATAAAGTTTCTGTAAACTTCTATTTTGCTTCTCAGAGAGTTTGTCTAAAGATTTTGTATCTATTTTTGTTTTATTGAAAGCTACTTTGAAAGATTTTTTTTCATTAGTTAAGTACTTATAGTAACGTTTTTTATTACGTTCATTATAGATACTTTTCCACTTATAATAAGCATACTCTAACTGCCCTTGCAAGATAAGGTCTTTCTCTTGAGGAGCAAGCTCTTTTAGATGGTCTTTAATAGAAGAGAGTCTCTCACGAATTATCACATCGTTTTTATCATACTTATTTAAGAGATCTAGCTTCACCGATACATGCTCAAAGTACTTTAGAAACTCTTTTTGCGTTAGGCTCTCTTTTTTTATTAAATCATAAGAAGGAATGTCTTTTTTAGGAGAACGTGTGGCTAAGGTCTCAATCTTTGAAAGAAAAAGTTTTTGTATGCTAATTTTATTTTGCATTTCAGGGTCCGTAGAGACATTGTCAGAAATGTCATGACGAATACGTTGAATCTCTTGAGTGGCATTATTTTCTGAAAAAAGCTTCTCATTTACTTTAGCTGCAAACCCCGAAGAGATAAGTAAAAATAGTACTAATAAATATTGCATAGTAATCCCTTAATCACCAATTATACACACTATAATATTTTTTTGGGCTAAGTTAAAGTTAAATTTAGCTAAAATTGCGAAAAATTTAGCACCTCTTAAACAAAGCGTTACAAAACAGACGTTAAAAAAAGAGAAGCAAACACTCTGGAGCTTACATGCAAAAAATCAGAAACATCGCTGTTATCGCGCACGTTGATCATGGTAAAACTACTTTAGTTGATGGTCTTTTAGAACAATCAGGAACTTTCGGTGATCATGAACAACATGATGAAAGAGCAATGGATTCAAATGACTTAGAAAGAGAACGTGGTATTACCATTCTTTCTAAAAACACTGCAATTCGTTATAAAGATTACAAGATTAATATTATCGATACTCCGGGTCACGCCGATTTCGGTGGAGAAGTTGAACGTGTACTTAAGATGGTAGATGGTGTTCTTGTACTTGTTGATGCTTATGAAGGGGTTATGCCTCAAACTAAGTTTGTTGTTAAGAAAATGTTAGCACTTGGTAAAAAACCAATTGTTGTAATTAACAAGATTGACAAAGATTCTGCTGATCCAGATCGTGTTGTTGATGAAATGTTTGACCTGTTCGCTCAAATGGACGCAACTGATGACCAACAAGACTTCCCAGTAGTATACGCTGCAGCTCGTGATGGTATTGCTAAAATGGACATGGCTGATCCTGATGGAGACTTCAAGTGTATCTTCGAAGCTATCATTAATGATGTTCCAGAACCAGAAGGTTCTGCTGACAATCCAGCGCAAGCTCAAGTTTTCACACTTGATTATGACAACTATGTTGGAAAAATCGGTATTTCTCGTATTTTCAACGGTCGTCTTAAAAAAGGTGACCAAATCAAACTTGCTAAAGCGGATGGTGCATTCGTAAACGGTAAGATTTCTAAACTAATTGGTTTCCTTGGTCTTAACCGTATGGAAATTCAAGAAGCAGAAGCTGGTGATATCGTTGCTATCGCTGGTATGGAGACAGTTGATGTTGGAGATACTATTTGTGATCCAATTAATCCTGTTGCTTTAGACCCAATGCACGTTGAAGAACCTACTCTTACTGTTGTATTTTCTGTAAATAACTCTCCTCTTGCTGGTCAAGAAGGTAAATTTGTTACAGGTAACAAAATCCGTGAGCGTTTAGAAGCTGAAATGACAACTAATGTTGCAATGAAGCTAGAAGATGGTGGAGAAGGTCTGTTTAAAGTTTCAGGACGTGGAGAACTTCAAATTACAGTTCTTGCTGAAAACATGAGACGTGAAGGTTTTGAATTTGGTATTTCTAGACCAGAAGTAATCGTTAAAGAAGTTGAAGGCGTTAAATGTGAGCCATTTGAGCACTTAGTAATTGATGTTCCTGAAACTCTTTCTGGAACTGTTATTGAGCGTCTTGGTAAACGTAAGGCTGAAATGAAGTCTATGGTTCCAATGGGTGTTGGTTTCCAACGTATCGAGTTTGAAATTCCTGCTCGTGGGCTTATCGGTTTCCGTGGTCAGTTCTTAACAGACACTAAAGGTGAGGGTGTAATGAATCACTCTTTCATGGAATTCCGTCCTTACTCAGGAACAGTTGCATCTCGTCAATATGGAGCACTTATCTCTACTGAGAAAGGTGAAGCAATGGCATTCTCAATCTTCAACCTACAAGACCGTGGTGGTATGTTTATTCAGCCTCAGGACAAAGTATATGAAGGTATGATTATTGGTGAGCATTCACGTTCAAATGACCTTTCTGTTAACCCTATTAAAGGTAAAGCACAGTCAAATGTACGTTCTTCAGGTGCAGATGAAGCAATTAAACTTGTTCCACCACGTGACATGAATCTTGAAAAAGCTCTTGAGTGGATCGAAGATGATGAACTTCTTGAAGTTACACCATTAAGTGTACGTATTCGTAAACGTCTTCTTACTGAAGCTGAGCGTAAACGTTACTCTCGTAAATAAGTTCTACTCGGTAGAAGCAGTCTCTGCTTTTGCCACCTCTGTCTCTAATAGCTATCCTAAACCAAACTTCAACATAACAGCAAGTCAGATAATAGTGAGATGTGAAGTAGCTATCTTGAAGGCTTAACGAGTTAAGTCAAGAGATAGGTGGTTTGCAGATTGCTGTTGTATGGCTTCTTAAACATTAACAGTTTAAGAAACGCACACTTGCCACTTCAAAGTGCATTGAAGCTACTCGTAGCTCCTTCAACACTTTAAAATAACAATTGCACATTTTTTAAACCGCTGTTATGTTTAAGTTTGGCTTAGGAGAGCTATAAATATAATCTATTAACTCTTCTTT
>Ga0256826_1001374_pt1 | contig 15127 bp, 11 predicted proteins | sample CV79metaG_FD_185975 | JGI IMG/M metagenome (GOLD analysis project Ga0256826, IMG submission 185975) | Hydrothermal vent microbial communities from East Pacific Rise, Pacific Ocean - CV79 | ecosystem: Environmental > Aquatic > Marine > Hydrothermal vents | place: Pacific Ocean: East Pacific Rise...
TCCATCAACAAGTTGTTTAACTATCAAGTTTGTGTTATCTAAATAGTAGGTATATGTGCCATCTGCATTTAAAAGAAGCTCTCCATATTGACCATAATATTTTACCCCTATAACACCACCATCAATTGAAATAACAGGAGAAGAAGATGTCTCATCATCTGCACCTATATGATCATTACTAAAGAGATTTCCACTTACTTCAACAATGGGTGTTCCCTCATAAATACTATCTACATCTTCTTGTGTTGTAGGCGAATCATCAATCACATTTACTTGCAAAGAGGCTGATACAGTCTGTCCAGCAGAATCAGTCACTATTACTTCTAAAGAATCAACAAAATTATCACTATTAACTTCGTGAATAAAGTTCTCGCTTGTTTGATAGGTATAAGAGATTATATACTCATCATCAATCTTACTATAAGCATCTAAAGTCAAATCACCTGCTTTCATTGTTATCACTACAGGAGTTCTGTTAAAAGATTCTATTTCTGAGCTTGTAAATGTATGTGTGCCTACTTGAAGAGTTTTAAGGCCAGAGAGTGCTTCAAATGTAAAAGAGTTTTGTGCAGTAGCTGTTCCAGAAGAGGGTGTATCATAAAAATCATCTTGAACTTCGGAGCTATTTGTTCTTAAGTGTGGCACTGGATTAAAGGGGAGTGTATTGTTTGTTATAGTCTCTATATCTTTAGCAGATGAAGCTACTCCTAGAAGAGAAGCTTCTACATTTATAATCTCTCCTGTGCGTGATAAAAACACTTCTTCAAAGCCAACTGCTTTATCTTGTATAGGAGTTGTTGCCGTTGGGGAAGTTGATACTTTTAATGTGTGCATCTGTTGCTGTTTTCCAGTATCATCACTAGATGGAGTCTCTACTGATTTTGGTGATGTTACTGCTTCTAGTGAGCTACCAAACTCTCCTGCAATATACTCATCAAAACCAAAAAGAACTATTTTTTCATTTGAGAGTGGAGACTCAATAACTACTCTATCATGGTTTGAAGAACCATAAAGTTCCTCTCCCTCATAGATTTTATCACCGACTTTGACTCTTCGGACATTACCATCCTTATCTTTTACAAAATACTTTCCATCTACATCTACAACTATTCCAACAACTCTCATCTTCAACTCCTAATGCTCACTAAAACTATACTGTTTGGTCTTGAGTATAGGTTTTAGTATATAATCTAAAACTGTCTTTTTACCGGTAATAATATCTACATCCACTGTCATACCGGGTATAATTTTTAACTCTTTTTTATTTCTCTCTAAGTAACTCTTATGAGTTTTTATCCTTACTTTAAAGTATGTCACACCTTTCTCATCTGTAATACTATCAGCACTTATACTCTCAACTTTACCATCTAAAGAACCAAAAATTGCAAAGTCATAGGCAGAAAACTTTACCTTTGAATTCTGCCCCACATATATAAATGCAATATCTGCTGGTTTTATTTTCACTTCTATAAGAAGCGACTTATCTGTTGGAACAATCTCAACTAAATCGGCCCCTGGACGAATAACTCCACCGACTGTATGCACAAAAAGTTTCTGAACAACTCCATTTATAGGAGAACGGACTACAGTTCTCTTTACTTGGTCTAAGAGTGCTTCATCATTACTCAGTGTAGATTTATACTTTGCTAAAACATCATTGAGCTCCTCTTTAGCTTTTATCTGATACTCATAGACTATCTCATTAACTCGCTCTTTAGCCTCAACAATCGTAGACTCTAAACGCGGTAAAGAGAGCTTTGTTGCTTCTAGTTCTTTTACAACTGAGTTCTTCTCACGTTGAAGTTTTAAAAAATCATACTGAGGTTTAATTCCCTTTTTCACTAAAGGCTCAATGATTGCTATCTCTTCATTTATAAGCCTCATATCTTCATCTAAAAGTTCTAATCGTTTAATACTCTCTTGGTACTCTCTCTTTTTTTGAAAAAGTTGCTGCTCTACTATTTTTTTTGCACTCTTTAAACGCGATATATTGGAGTTATAAAGGCTCACTTCATTTGCAATAAGAAGAGGCATTCTTTTCTCTATTTCTGCATCAATTATCAACTCTCTATTTTCTGCTTCTGCACGAAGTCTTAAAATTTTTGCTTCAAATGAACGCGATGATATCTGATTGTTTGCATAAGAACTTTGAGACTTTTGATTGTCTATTTTAAGAAGTATATCGCCCTTTTGGATAGAGGCACCCTCATAGGTAAGAATCTCTTCAACTATTCCACCCTCAAGATTTTGAATGAGTTGATTATCTCCACGAGGGATTACTTCACCACTTCCACGTGCTATCTCATCTATACTCGCAAATGCCATCCATGTCACTAAAAGAGTTAGAGAGATAGCCCAGAACACTATAACCATACGAATCTTTTTAGGAGAACTCTCTATCATTGCCGAGCCCAAAGAGTTCATAAATTCATAATCTTTAGGAGTTAGTTTTGAGTTTTTCAATTATATCCTCCCTTTTTCCATCATGTTCTATTTTGCCATTATGTAGGACTATCACTCTATCAACAAGACTAAGAAGATTCATCTTTTGTGTCACTAAAATCATCGTCTCATCACTCATATGATTCTGAAGATTTTTTATAAACCGCATCTCACTCAGTGAATCCATTGCATTTGTAGGTTCATCAAGCAGAACTATTTTAGTGTCATTTAAAAATGCTCTAGCAATTCCAACACTTTGACGCTGTCCCCCAGAGAGCCCAACACCGCGTTCACCTACTAGCATCTCATAACCATGAGGATGTCTATTGACAAACTCCTCTACTCCTGAGAGTTTAGATGCTCGAAGCATCGCCTCATCTGTAGCATGAGGGAACTTCGCCTTAATATTTGTTTTAACACTTCCATTAAACAGACTTATATCTTGAGGCACATAGGAGATATGCTCTCTTAAATCTGCTGGGTCAATCTGTGATATATCTATATCATCGATTAAAATAGACCCTTCACTTGAAGAGTATAATCCTAAAATCAGTTTTTCTATCGTACTTTTACCACTGCCTATACGGCCAATTATTGCTACCTTTTCTCCTGCAGAAATAGTAAAGCTCACATTATCAAGAGCCTTTACCCCCTCCTCTTCATAAGTGAAACTCACATCACGAAACTCTATTTTCCCATCATATTTGAGTCTCTGAATAAACTCTCTAGCTGTCGGTCTCTCTTGTGGTTGACTTATAATATTTTGAATCACATCATAAGAAGCTTTTGCATCAGAGTAGTTTGTAATAAGAGCTGCAGCTTGTCCCATCGGTGCAATTGTTCTAGAGGTTAAAATCACAACTCCTATAAGTGCACCCATACTAAGCTCAAAATCATTAATAAGATAAACACCATAAAAGACTACAAAAACAGTATTGAGCTGGACAAAAAAACTTGTAATCATTGGAATTGAAGCACTCATTAAACGCGACTTGAGACTCTTTTTCGCAATCTCTCCGGTAGCCTCTTCATAATCATACTGAACACTAGAGTTTAAGTTATGTGTTTTAATAGTCTCAATATTTTGAAGAGCCTCAACAATAACACTATTTTTTCTTGCACTCACTTCATGTGTAGCCTCTATACTCTGAGCAAGCGGGGTTTTAATAACAAAGGCATAGAGTAAAATAAGAATAATAGTAATTATTGGAATAATAACGATAGAGGCACCTATAAAATAGATAACAAGCAGAAATAAGATTGCAAAAGGCATATCAACTAATGCCGTCATTGTAGAGTTTGTCAAAAAGGAGCGAATAGCATCAAAATCTTTGAGATTTGAAGCAAAGGATCCAACCGACTTTGGATGGGATGCCATCTTTAAATCTAAAACTCTCTCAAATATAATAGAACTCATAACAATATCACTCTTCTTTGCAGCTATCTCAAGTAGATAAGTACGGCCATACTTTAAAAAGATATCTATTATATATGCCAAAACTACCCCAATGGTAAAAACGAAAAGTGTCTCTTTGGCATTATTTGGAATAACTCTATCGTAAACATTCATAGTAAAGAGTGGTGTTGCTAAGACAAAAAGATTGACTAAGACTGAGGCGAGTAGAACATCTTTATATATTGGACTTGAGAGTTTTAGAGTATCAAAAAACCAATGCTTTGTATGTGTTTGAATCTTATGAGTCCCTTTTTTATACTCATACTCGCGTTTAAGTAGAAACATAAACCCGAGATAACTCTCCTCAAGTTTTTCTACACTAACCCACTCCTGTGTAGCCTCATCAGCCCCATGAATAATCTTCACCTCTTTTCTATCCTCACTAAAGGATTCTAATATACATGAATTATTTTCAGAGAGTAGTAAAATAGAGGGAAGATGAAGATCAATTATCTCTCTTAAATCTTTTTTTACTAGTGTAGATTTTAGTCCTGCACGAGCAGCAGCACGAGAAAAAAGAGATTTTGAACTTTTATCAGAGAAGAGTTCAAAATCATCATTTAGTTTTGATTTTGGAAGTCCTGCACTCAAAGACTCTACACTATAAGGCTTAGCATAGAGCTTTGTATAGAGTGAGAGTGAATGAAGAAGAGACATAACTAATTCTTAAAACTTCTACTTCTAGGCTGCGGTTTTCTTCTTTGCGTCTCTTCTTTTGGAATCGTTAACTCCACCTCAGTTCTACGATTTTTATGACGGTTTATTTTTGTAAGGTTATCAAAGAGTGGCTCACTCTCCCCTCTTCCTTCATAACTTAAACGCGATGCTTTTACACCATCTTGAACTATTAAATCCTTCACAACTTTAGCACGACGAAGAGAAAGTTTTTGGTTATACTCATCGCTACCTTTAGAGTCAGTGTGTCCAACTATATTAGCATGATATACAGGATACTTTTTCATAAAGCTTGAGAGTTTTTGAATATTATCGATAGACTCTCTATCGGAAATAGTTGCCTTATCAAAATCAAACAGTAAATCTAGACTCATAATAAGGGGACAACCATTTTTGTCAACATGGGCACCTCTTGGAGTCTGTGGACAGTAATCTTTTGAGTCCCTAACACCATCACCATCACTATCTGGATCAAGAATCTCTTTAACATATATTGCTACATCAACTCTATTGTTTAACTCACGTCCCTCTGAAAACTCTTCAGTGTAAAGGGCATCTTTACCAACACGGTTCTCTGTGTAGATAATCTCTTTAGAGATATTATCATCTAACATTTTCTTATATACAATATCCATAAAATTCAAAGCATCATCACTTGCACTTTTAGGATTTAAGTTATCTCTTTGCGCAATATTTTGAAAAAAGTTTGTATATGCTGTATCTGTCCCTATCTCTTCATTGCTGTTTTCAACTGCTTGTGTAAAACCTAAAACAGAGATAACAATCTCACGAGACTTATCATCAATAAAGGAGTGAATCTGCTTTGTGATTTTTTTAAAAGTATCTCTTGAGTTAGGTTTTAGAGCATCTCCATCAAAATAGAGAGATTCATATCTATAAATCTTCTCAAAATTTCCATTTAAAAATACATTTGTCTCACTAAAGTCTGAGGGAGTGTTTTGAACATAATCGTAATTATATATACCGTCCCTCTTTGAACTACTTGAATCAAACTTTATCTTATTCTCTTTTTTTTGTATTTTTTTATAGTTACTTAAATCAACTCCGCCACTTAGTTTAGATGTTTGTACTTCACCTGCACAGACTAAAACTGAAGATGCTACTAAGGCTAAAAATATATTTTTCACTGTTGACCCCTTACTCTATCGGCTATATAGTTCAGTTGTATCTCTATTCGTCTATTTTGAAATCTTCCTTCTGGCGTAGAGTTATCTGCTATTGGTTGTGTTTCACCAACACCAACAGAGTTTAAACGAGTCTCATCTATACCATATGCAAGAAGTGCTTCTTTCACATTTTTTGCTCTCTCGCTAGAGAGTTTTAAGTTCTCATCAGCACTCCCAACACTATCTGTATGACCAACTATCATCACATTATAAAGAGGGTTCTCTTTTAAAAATCTAGCAAACTGTTCAACTTTAAGCTCTGATTTTTTAGCTATCTTATTTGAGAGTGGCTCAAAAGTGAGATTTAATGTTTTCGCTTTTGGGCAACCATCACTATTTACACTAAAACCTAAAGGAGTGTTTGGACATAAGTCGTAATTATCGTCAACACCATCTCCATCTTTGTCCTCTATAAACTTCACACAACCATAAGGCATAACTGTAGAGTTCGCTTCAGAATTAACACACATATCTTGTGCATCAGGTATTCTATCACCATCCTCATCAAAATTTACAGGTAACTCATCAACAATATTCTCACTACTTCCCTGTAGACCAACACTGTTGTAGTAATCAACTTCATCCCCTAAGAGTGCAACTACTAAAACACCCATAGCATCTAAGATTCTATACTTTGCAAAAAGGCGGTCATACTCCGCGTTTATAATCTGAGTCTGTGCATTAAAAAAATCATTCTGTGCAGCTAAGAGATCTAAGAGTGAGCGTTGTCCTAGTTCATACTCCTCTTGGTAAAGCTCTAGAGTTGAGTATGAAAAACTTTGAAATTTATAGAGATCATCAAGCTGAACTGCTGTTATCTCATATGCTGACCACGATACACCAAGACTATGAATAAGTTCGCGTTTAAGCTCTCTTTGTTTCTCTATCTCTTGATTTACTAAGGAGATATTTTTTTGTTTGAGTGAGCTATCGTGTCCACCATTGTAGAGATTATAAGAGACATTTAACATCACTTCAAATCTATCATCAGGAGATGTTGAAGTTTGCCAGTTATTTGAGTAGTTTTGAGAAGCCTCTAAATCAACTGAAGGGTAGTAGTTTGCACGAGCCTGCTTATATCTCTTTTGAGCGGACTTGATATTAAACCTACTAACCATAAGAGAGGGGTTATGCTCAAGAGCAAACTGAAGAGCTCTTACTCTACTCTTTGGTAACCTCGCTGTAAAATCTGGTCTTACTAAAGACTCAACAGATACATTACGTCCCAACATGCGATGAAAATCAAATCTTGCATCTACTAGATTATTGCGTTTGGCCGTAAGATTTGAACGCGATAGTGCAAGTGAAGATTGAATCTTATCAAGTTCACTTCTTGCAGCTACTCCAGAGACATAGAGCTCATAAACTTTTGCATAAATAAGTTCATTATTTGCAACATTCTCTTTAGAAGTATTATAGAGTTCATTTGCTCGAAGTAAATCTAAATAGGCTTTAGTCGTTTGAAGTGTAACATCATCTGTTTTTTCAATATAATCATAAGCAGCCGATACAACTCTAGCTTTCTCATAAGCGACTGAGTAGAGAGTATCAAAACCATTAAAAATATTTTGCTTTAATATAATGGCACTGTTGTAAGTATTAAAATCATCTTCTGTTATGTCACTATTTATATGACCTTGTGTTTTATAACCAACACCACCAACGATATCTACAGTTGGCATATAACCAGCATCTGCAATACCCATATCCTGTCTGGTAGCTCTATAGTTTTTAAGTCTCTCTTGAACAATAGGGTGTGTTTGAATAACCTCATTCACTGTACTTTTAAGGGTTAAAGCATAAGAGCTCGTCGAAAGTAGTAGTGCCAAGGGAAGAGTAAAGATTGTCTTCAAGTAGTCTCCTAATCATCAATATAAGAAGTACATAGTATACAATAAAAATTTATATTTAACATCTGCTTCATCTTTATTTATTTATACTGTCTCTTATTGTCTAGGAAATTACTCATGTTTAAACACTCGATACGAACAAATATATTAACAATTTTTCTACTCCTTATAGGTTTAGTTGCGGCTTCTCTTCTGAGTTCTCAGTACTATTTTAATCAGAAACTTGCCTCAGATTCTACAGCTAATACATTTAAGCTTATTACTAAAAATATCTCTAGCCATCTTTCTCGTAACAATAAAATGATAAACAATATACTCCTATCAAACGGTGACAATACAGATATATATGAGGAGATAAGCTTTAATGCAAATCATCCTGCTTTGAATAATATGATTCAGATAATGGAGTTAAATAAAGCTATAAACTCTATCTATTTTGCACAAAAAAATGGTTCGTTTTACGAACTGGAAAATATGGAAAACTCCTCATACCTCTTTAAAACTCTCAAGGCTCCAGAGTCTACAAGATGGAGTGTAAGAATTAGCATTAACAATAAAACTCAATACTTCTTTCTCAACAAAAATGGTGAGATAATCTCAAGTTATTCTATTAAGAAAAAATACTCACCCAAAGAGCGTATATGGTATAGAGATGCCATCAACTCTCATACTCCAATTATGACCGACCTCTATAAGTTCGTAGATTTAAATAAATCGGGAATTACCTATGCCTTTGAACTGAGCCAAAAAGGGACTGTTTTTGCAATTGACTACACTCTTGAATCACTCAACTCCTATTTAAAACTTCAAAAATTTGAAGAAAATTCAGAAATTTTTCTCTTTAACCAAGCTGGAAAAAAAGTTGCTAGTTCAGATGAGCACTTTAAAGATTCAGAGTCATCAAATCAGGTCTCCATCAGCCCTATGCTTCAAAATGCCTTTGTTCATAAAAATAGAGATGTTATAAAATACACTCTAAAAGAGAAAAACTACTTCTCCTCATACTCTGAAACTGGGCATCAACATCTTCTACTTGGAATCAAAGTCGATACAAAAAATCTACTTCAAACATATAATGACAATATGCAGTATTCACTTATGATCTCTCTGTTTCTCCTTCTACTCTCTTTACCAATTATTTTTCTAGCAACCAATTTAATTATAAAACCTATAAAAGCACTTATAAAAGAGAATGAAAAGATTAAAGAGAGAAAATTTAGAGAAGTGAAAGAGGTTCAGACTAATATTATAGAGTTTATAGAGCTTTCTGACTCTTTTGTAGTGATGTCTAAAAGTATAGATGAGTATCAAAAGTCTCAAGAGGAACTTCTTAATGCTATTGTAAAACTTATAGCTGAGGCTGTTGATGCTAAATCAGCTTATACTGGTGGTCATTGTGAAAGAGTTCCGGAGATTGCACAGATGCTTATACATGAGGCAAGCAACTCTAATGAGAGCATTTTTAAAGAGTTTTCGCTTAGTAGTGAGGATGAGTTACGAGAGTTTGAGATTGGAGCATGGCTTCATGATTGTGGTAAGGTAACAACACCAGAATATGTCGTCGATAAAGCAACTAAATTAGAGACTATAAACGATCGCATACATGAAGTTCGGACTCGCTTTGAAGTTCTATGGCGCGATGCTCAGATACTCTATCTTGAAGCAAAACTCAAGGGTGAAAATGAAGCCTCAGCATTAGCCACACTTAAGAGTACCCAAGAGAGACTACTCGAAGAGTTTAAATTTATTGCAGATGCTAATATTGGCGGAGAGTTTATGAGCCAAGAGAAACAAAATCGAATTAAAAAGATAGCAGATCAGGAGTGGCAGCGAAATTTTGATGACTCTCTTGGTTTAGGTGAGGTCGAGATTCTAAGATACGATAAGCAAAATGCACAATCTCTTCCAGCAACTGAAAAACTACTAAGTGATAAGAAGCAGCATATTATTAAACGCGAACACTTTGATTACGACTCCTATGAGGCTCATGGATTTAAAGAGGATGTACCAGAAAATCTCTACAACTATGGTGAAATTTATAATCTCTGTATAGCAAAAGGCACTCTTAGCCCGGAAGAGCGATACAAAATTAATGAGCATGTTATACTCACGATCAAAATGCTTGAGAAGATCCCTTTTCCTTCACACATGACAAAAATTCCAGAGTATGCAGGAACACACCATGAGACTCTCATAGGGACAGGTTACCCTAGAAAACTCAAGAAGAATGAACTCTCTATTGCCGCAAGGATTATGGCTATAGCCGATGTATTTGAAGCTCTTACAGCATCAGATAGACCCTATAAAAAAGCAAAAACTCTCTCGGAATCTATCAAAATACTCTCATTTATGGTTAAAGATGAACATCTAGATAGTGATATTTTTAAACTATTTTTAAAGAGTGATTTACATAATGTTTATGCTGCGAAGTATTTAAAACCTGAGCAGATTGATGAAGTAGATATAGAACAGTATTTATAAAACTACTGTTCTTTTTCATAATTGAAAGCTCTGAACAATTAGTAACTAGATTCTGGGTCAAGCCCAGAATGACGATGGCTCCGTCACCCTAAACTTGATTTAGGGTCTAATCTGTAATTAATCAGAGCTTTCAATTTCAACGAAGAAATTGAGCAAAAGCAATATTTTAATTTTGAAAAATTATTTTAGTGGTGAAAATGGGACTAGGGCTGAACCCCATGTTAATCCCCCACCAAAAGCATCAAGAAGCATTAGCTCCCCAGCCTTAAGGTCTCCAGCTTCATAAACATCATTCATAGCCATTGGAATAGAAGCACCTGAAGTATTTCCATATTTTGCGACAGTAAGAACAACTTGTTCCTCTCTCATCTTAAGAGCATCACCAACCGCTTTAATAATTCTATAGTTTGCTTGATGTGGAATAAAGTGTTTTACAGAGTCACTATCAATACTGTTTTCAGCTAAAATTTCAACAACATCTTTAGTAAGTGTACGAACAGCAACTTTAAAAGTCTCATTCCCTTTCATCTGCATAAAGCAAGCTCCAGCTTCACTCTCTAGTGCATCATGAGGAGAACCTGTTCCACCATTTGGAGTCATCAATAGATCAGCATAAGTCCCATCAGCACCAGTATGAACATCGATGATAGCTTCATCTCTGTTTTCAGTTGCAGAGATTATAGCAGCACCTGCACCATCACCAAAAAGTATACAAGTTCCACGATCACTGTAGTCAGTAATAGCAGAGAGTTTTTCAGCTCCAACAATCAAAATATTTTTTTTCATACCAGACTCTATAAAAGCTTTTGCAATAGAAAGAATATAAACAAAACCTGTACAAGCTGCACTTATATCAAATGCGGTAACATGTCCAAGCCCAAGTTTATTTGAGATGATAGTAGCAGTTGAGGGCATACAAAAATAATCAGGTGAGATAGTTGCACAAACTACCATATCTATTTCAGATGCATCTATACCACTACGTTCAATTGCAAGTTTAGCTGCAGCTACACCCATATCACTTGTAGTCTCATCATCACGAGCAATATGACGCTCTTTAATACCTGTACGTTTACTAATCCACTCGTCAGTAGTGTCAACCATAATAGAGAGGTCTTCATTTGTTAAAATTTTCTCTGGAGCATAAGCACCAATAGATCTAAACGCTGCATATGCCATTAAGATTCCTTTTGATTGCACACTTCTATTTCTTCAATGATGTGAGTATTTACATCTGCATCAACGAAAGATATTGCTTGAAATATTGCATTTTCAATTGCTTTTGGATTACTTTTACCGTGACTTACAATAACACAGCCTTTTATTCCAATAAGTGGAGCACCACCTACCTCAGCATAATCAATCTCTTTTTTAAGAAGTTTAAAAACTTTTCTCATTAAAAGAGCACCAGTAATTGCGATAGGAGACTTACGTATATAGTCTTTTATGAAAAAACTAATCGTTGTAGCAACACCCTCACTCGCTTTAAGTACAAGATTTCCGTGAAAACCATCACAAGTGATTACATCACAAGAGCCATTAAAGATATCTCCACCTTCAACATTTCCGATAAATCCCTTATAACCTTGAAGAAGTTTTGAAGTAGCCTTAGTAATTTCAGAGCCTTTTGACTCCTCTTCACCATTAGCAAGTATTCCAATACGAGGCTCTTTAATACCCATCACACCTCTTGCATAACAGCCACCCATTACAGCAAACTGTGCAATATACTCAGGTTTTGAGTCTACATTTGCTCCAACATCTAAAAGAACAGAACGACGTCCCGTAACAGTAGGCATAAATGTTATAAGTGCAGGTCTTAGTACACCCTTAAGGCGTCCAAGTCTAAGTGTAGCTAATGTCATTGCTGCACCACTATGTCCAGCAGAAACAAGGGCATCCGCCTCACTATTTCTCACTAACTCCATAGATTTATAAATAGTGCTCTCTTTGCGTTTAATTGCATCAGTTGCGGCATCACTCATCGAAATCACATCATCAGTTTCTACTATAGAAATCTTATCTCTATAACGTTTTGGTAACAGAGGTAAAATTTCTGATTTTTTTCCTACAAGAATAGGTATGAAGTTTTTTTTCTTAAGTGCTTGAATACAACCCTTAACAATTGGTTCGGGACCAAAGTCCCCGCCCATTGCATCAATAGCAATCTTAACCATTAACTATTTGTACTCACCAGTAGTTGGGTTGATGTGGTGTGGTAATCTATAAGTTCCATCTTTGTCTTTAACTGGTTTAGCTAAAGTAATTTTGTAGTGAGTTCTTCTTTTCGCTGAACGTGAATGAGAGACTCTTCTCTTAGGTACTGCCATAATTTTTTCCTTTAATTTGATTTATTTCATAAATAAAATGAAGGAAACCTCCATCTTAATTAGTTCGTAAAAGGAACAAGTCCCTTTTACTATCGCTTACGCCGCTGAGACGACTAAAGCTTGCCTCCATCGGAGGCAGATTTAAAAGTTTTACTCAGAACTTTCGCAACTTTCACAAGAGTGATAGTCACTTTTGATTAATTCCATCTCAGAGAGAAGAAGCTCATCAATGTCTGCCGAAGATGTAAATGATTCAACAACATCTATATCGATATTATTTTCATCATTATAGAGACCATCAGATATAAAAAACTCTATTTTTTCATCTAAGTTTAGTCTAAAATCTTCGCCACATGTACTGCATTGGGTATCTAGTGGACCTTGTAAGTCTGCTTTGAGCAGAATTAATTTGCCACCATGATACTGTAAATAACCTTTAAAAGTTATTTCATCAGACTTTACTTCAAAATCTAATGGTGTCTTTGTAACTTTTCGAAGTACTACTTTCACAAGTCTTACTTAAGAAATTTCTCTTTCAGAAAAGAAAAATGCAATTTCAATAGCTGCATTTTCAACTGAATCACTTCCATGAACAGCATTTGCATCTATATTTTCAGCGAAATCAGCACGGATAGTACCAGCTTCAGCTTCTTTAGGGTTAGTAGCACCCATTAAATCACGGTTAATTTGCATAGCATTTTCACCTTCTAAAACTGAAACAACAACTGGACCACTAATCATGAAGTCAACTAAGTCTCCGAAAAAAGGACGCTCAGCATGAACAGCATAAAATGCTTCAGCATCACCACGAGAAAGTTGCATTTTTCTTGTAGCAGCTATTTTAAGACCATTACTCTCAAATCTGTCTAAAATTTTACCGATAACACCTTTTGCAACTGCATCTGGCTTGATAATTGATAGTGTTCTTTCCATTATTTCTCCTGAAAATATAAAATTAGGATGGGATTATATCTAAAAAAGAGTAGTTTTAAGATTAAAATTAAAAAAAGTTGGGGAAAATTAAAAAGGTTTGAGTAAAAACTCTAGGTAAAAAGTGTGCAAAAGCACACTTTAAGTAAAAAACTATTCTACAACAGCTTCTTTATTAGAACGTTGATCTTCAGTAATATCTTCTCTATGCTCTGGACTATCACCGATAGCATCCCAAGTTATACAACCCTCAGTTGGACATGAAGTAGCACATGCTGGCTCGTCGTGATGACCTACACACTCAACACATTTATCAGATTGAACAAAATAGATATCCTCATCTGTTGGATTATCATCCTCATCTAAAATTGCTTCAACTGGACACTCATCAATACATGCACCACAGTTGATACATGTGTCATTAATAATTACAGACATTATTTTCTCCTAAATATTTGTTAAAGTAACTATACAGTGAAGAATTTTAAATGTAGCTAAAATTTTGAGTTTAATTGTGAAATTTTGTAAATAGTTACATATTTTAAAGGGAGGGAGATTAACGGTGAGTAAACTCACCTTTAATCTGTTTTTTTAGGTTAAAAAATTAAAGCCCTAAGAAAGATTTAATTTCTTCTGCTCTATCAGTTTTTTCCCAAGTAAAACTATCTTCTGTACGACCAAAGTGACCATAAGCAGCAGTTTTTCTATATATTGGGCGAAGTAGGTCTAGTGACTCGATAATTCCAGCAGGAGAGAGATCAAATAACTCTTTAATACACTCTTCTATTTTTTCTTCACTAACTTTACCAGTTCCATGGGTATCTACCATAATAGATACAGGCTGAACTACACCAATTGCATAGGCAACTTGTATAGTAGCTTTATCACAAGCTCCAGATGCCACAAGATTTTTTGCAACATGACGAGCAGCATAAGCAGCCGAGCGATCAACCTTAGTAGGATCTTTTCCACTAAAAGCACCACCACCATGAGGACATGAACCACCATAAGTGTCAACTATAATTTTACGACCTGTAAGACCAGCATCACCTTGCGGTCCACCAATTACAAATTTTCCAGTTGGATTGATATGAAAAATAGTATTCTCATCCATCATATCAGCAGGAATAACTTGTTTTATAACCTCTTCAATCATATCTTTATGAATCTGCTCTTGAGATACATCTGCATGGTGTTGAGTAGAGATAACTACAGTATCAACTGAAACTGGTTTGTCATCTACATACTTCACACTAATTTGTGCTTTTCCATCAGGACGAAGATATGGAACTGTTCCATCCTTACGAACTTCAGCTAAACGCTGTGTTAAACGGTGTGCTAAATGTATAGGTAGAGGCATAAGTACATCTGTCTCACGACAAGCATAACCAAACATCAGACCTTGATCTCCAGCACCAATCTCGCCATCAGCTTGATCAACACCTTGATTAATATCTGGTGACTGTTCACCAATTCCATTTAGTACAGCTGCCGCTCTATAGTCAAAACCATAGTTAGCATCCGTATAACCTATCTCTTGAATAACTTTTCTAGCAATCTCTTGCATTGGGGCATAAGCCGTCGTCTTCAATTCGCCTGCAATTACACAAAATCCATTTGATACCAAAGTTTCACACGCAACACGTGCTTTTGGATCATTTTCAATAATATAATCCAGAATTGCATCACTGATCTGATCTGCCATCTTATCAGGGTGCCCTTCTGTTACAGACTCTGAAGTAAATATATACTCTTTTGTCATCGATTTTTCCTTAT
>Ga0256826_1001375_pt1 | contig 15126 bp, 9 predicted proteins | sample CV79metaG_FD_185975 | JGI IMG/M metagenome (GOLD analysis project Ga0256826, IMG submission 185975) | Hydrothermal vent microbial communities from East Pacific Rise, Pacific Ocean - CV79 | ecosystem: Environmental > Aquatic > Marine > Hydrothermal vents | place: Pacific Ocean: East Pacific Rise...
TTTAATAGTGATTGTATCTAAGTCTGTTTCAACTGGTGGTGTATCTGTCTCATCATATGGTGAGTCTGGTGTATTTTTAGAGTTATCAATGATTGTAGTTGTAACACTACCATCTATAGTAACATTTTCATATGTTGCACCACTAGTAGGTTCAACATACGAATCAATAACTACATCTAAAGTCTCACCGCTATCACTAATAAAATCATCTAAAGTATCTATATCGAAAGCTGTATCAAGTTCTATAGTCTGAGTTGTTTGAGTATAGTCATTTCCTTCAGTTGCACTTCCTGTGTCAACTGTTGAAACCTCTACACTTCCTAGTTGTGCATCAAGCTGAGTAGAAGCATTAAAAACTGTTTCCTCTGAACTAAATGCTAAGGCTTTATAAGAAGCAGCTGTACCTTCAGTAACATTATTTGCAAATGTATAGTTTCCATCTGCATCTAAGATAGCATCACCATTTTCATCAAGTGCGATAAGAATTACTTGTGTAGTCTCCTCTTCTGAAGTTGAACCATCATCTGTAATTGTACCTGTAACAGTAGTACCTTCATTTAAGATATTTTCAAAACTATTTCCATTATCTGTGATAGTATCAACTGAGAGTGTATAACCCTCTGTATTTTCTGCAAAAATATCATCTAATGTAGGGTTTGTAATAATAGCTGTACCATTTCCTGTAGCAGATCCTACAATAGTTACAGTAGTCTGTGCTGTATAGTCACTACTATCCGCACCATCTGTAGTATCAGGAGTATATGTTAAAGTAACAGTTATAGATTGACCTTCAAGAAGTAAAACATCATTCCCATCTGCATCTACAAGTTTTACTTCATGAACTAAATCACTTCCTTCACTTGCAGTAGCATCTGTAGTTAATTTTACATATACTGTATCTTCACTATCATATCCATTTGATGTATCTGGGCTATCTGGATTATTTACTTCACTTGAAGTTCCTCCATCAGGGATACCATTATCTAAAATAGTTCCCTCTCCTGTATTATCTTCGATTGTAGCATTTGGACTGATGTCTGATAAAACTAATGTAAAACTTTCGCTATCTTCAGCATAAAAATCATCAATAATTGGAACTTTAATCGTAGTACTATCTTCACCTGCTTTTATAGAAGCTGTTCCTGAAGTAGCACTATAGTCTGTTCCTGCTATAGCACTACCATCTTCAGTATTAAAACTAAATGTTATCTCTGAACCAGCAGGAGAACTTGCAGTAATAGTAAAAATCATAAAACCATTTTCTTCATCTATAAGTACATCATCAATAGAGATTGCTGGGATTACAGACTGAGTAATTACAGGTGGTTTTACAGTCGGTGGTGTTGGAGGTGTTGGTTCAGTTGTAGGATTGTTTACAACAGTTTCAATAGCAGTTAATCTATCTATAGCCTCCGTTTCAAATCTATCTTCTAATTCATAACTATGGCTTGTAAATTTAAAATTAGCATCTCTTAATCCAGAATTTACATCAACAGCATTTCCATCACGATCAACAAATTCTGCAGATCCTTCTTCCTGTTTTTTCTTCTCATCTCCAGCTGCAGTATCCTCATCTTCTACTGTATCTTCATCCTCATTTACTACTTCACCATCAGCATAAATATTTTCATCAAGAGATGTTGAATCTCCAAAAACACCCATTACACTATCTTTAGCTAATGCATCTTCATAATTTGTGTTTTCACTCAGTGAACTATCAAATACTTGTGCTTGTGAAGAGTGTAGAACAATATTATCTCTTCCATCTTCCATGCTCATTTCTATAGAGTCATTTGATCTGTTTGAAGGATCACCAAAAACTGTCATCCCTTCTGTAATAGTGTCACCATTTTTCAGTTCAACAACATTTCCATCTAAATCTTTAGTAAAAAACTTACCTGTTAAATCTTCAACTTTTGCTATTATTTTTGCCATATCTTCCACCTGTAATGATAATTTTCAATTCTATATACATTATATAATGAAAGAAAAATATTTACAATTGTCCATTAGGACAATAGAAGAAAAACTATTTTAAAAGGAGGGCTAGTGCAAGTCTATCTTTTACTTGAAGTTTTGTATAAATACTGTGAGCATGGGCCTTTACAGTCCGTGGAGTAATCTCTAACTTTGTTGCAATTTCTTTATATGTTTCACCATCTTTGAGTAAAATAACAACATCTTTTTCTCTTTGACTCAATCGTGAAATAATAGAGTCAATATTTTTCTCTTTTGTGGAAGGAATTTCAGCAATAAGTGCAGAAGTAAATTCTGGATGTAACCAGATCAAATCCTCTTTTATGGCATCAACTGCTGAGAGTAAAAAATGTGATTTCATAAGAGCATTGCCATAACCATTAACACCTAAAGAGAGTAGTTTTTTACCAATAGATATATCTGGAACACGATGTAAAATCAAAAGAGCATTATTGTTATTTTTTAAAACACTTATCCTCTTTTCAAGGGCAGTTTCTATTAGAGAAAAATTCAGAATAATAAGAGAATTTTTTATCTCTAAAAGCTTATCAAACTCATCAATTATTATAACTTTTGGAGAAAAAACACTCTCCCAGTAAGAGAGAAGATTGATATCATCACTATGTAAAACTATTTCCATCCTTTACCTTTCACTAAATGTATACTGTTTTGTTTTGAGTATAGGTTTTAAGATATAATCAAGAACACTTTTCTGCCCTGTAATTATGTCTACATCTACAGTCATACCAGGAATAATTTTCAACTTTTTATCTACATCACCTAAGTAGTTTACATCTGTTTTTATCTGAACTCTATAAAAAACATTATCCTTCTCATCCTTAATTGTATCGGCACTTATGTAAACTACCTGCCCATCAAGTCCACCATAGATAGAGAAGTCATAAGCAGAAAATTTTACAACAGCTTTTTGACCATAGTATATAAATGCAATATCAGAAGGTTTTATCTTTACTTCAACTAGTAGGTTTTGACCACTAGGTACTATCTCCATGATATCTTCACCTGGTTTTAAAACACCACCAACTGTATGAACAAAAAGTTTTTGAACTGTACCATCCATAGGTGATTTTACAACTGTTCTACTCACCTGATCTTTAAGTGCAGTTGAATCTTCTCTAAGTGATCGTAACTCTGAAATAGCTTCATTTCGTTTTACTTTTGCATCACCTTTGAACATATACTTTGTCTCATTTATAGTACTTTGCACCTCTTTAATAGCAGAACGTAGTCTCGGAATCGACTTTCTTGTAGCATCATACTTTGACTCTATCTCATTAGCTTCACGTTGTAGCTTTAAAAAATCTATTTTTGAACGAACACCTTTTCTAACCATCGGTTCTGTCATACGAACCTCTGTAGAGATCATCTCATGAGACGATTTTAAATGTTTAAGCTCTGATTGTGCTTCACTTAACTCTTGGCGTTTTTGAGAAAGTCTTTCATGAAGAGCACTTAATTTCGAGTTAAGTTGGCGTTTGTTTGTTTCATAAAGACTTTTCTCATTTTCAACGATTAAAGGGATCTTTTTTGCCAACTCTTTACTCACAGTAAACTTTTTTCCCTTAGACTCAGCACGAAGACGAGCTATTTTTGCCTGAAGTGCATCTGCACGTACTGCATTTGAACTATAAGAAGAAGCAGATCTTTTGTTATCTATTTTTAAAAGAATTTGACCTTTTTTTACCTCTTCTCCCTCAGAAACAAGGATCTCTTCTACTATTCCACCCTCTAAGTTTTGTACTATCTGATTCTCTCCACTAGGGATAATTTCACCACTTCCCCGTGCTATCTCATCAATAAGCGCAAAATTTGCCCATGTTACAAATCCAAAAATTGCAATTACCCAGAAGTAGAGTACAAAGCGTAAACGTGTAGGAGCAACTTCTAAAACAGCAGAACTCAAAGAGTGCATAAATTCATAATCACTTTTTGATAAGTTTTTCTTTATCTTATTTGCCATTTGTCCCTCCTAGTTTTTTTGTTACTTCTTCCTTAGGACCATCAAGTAATAGCTTTGAGTTGTGCATAACTATCACTCTATCTGTCATCGCTAAAAGTGAAAGTTTTTGAGTAATAATAATTACTGTCTGACTCTGTAACTCTTTAGAGAGTCTTGAAAGAAGCTGAGCTTCACTTGTTTGATCCATTGCATTACTTGGTTCATCCATTATCATGATTGAACTCTTCTGCATTAAAGCACGTGCAACTCCAACACTCTGTCGCTGCCCACCTGAAAGTCCTGCTCCCCTCTCACCTATCGGCATATCAAAACCTAGAGGATGTGTTTTTACAAAATCTTCTACACCACTTACCTGTGCAGCATTTATAACTTCCTCAACTGCAGGATGCTGTTCTGAAGAGACAATATTCTCTTTTATAGTTCCCCTAAAAAGATTTATATCTTGTGGGACATATGAGACAAAACGGCGTAAATCTGATGGATCAATCTGAGCTATATCTATGTCATCTATAAGTATTTTTCCACTTGTTGGCTCATAAAGTTTAAGCATCAGTTTTGCTATAGTACTTTTACCACTCCCAATGCGACCGATCATCGCCACTTTTTCACCAGGGTTTATAGTAAAACTCACATTACTAAGTGCTGGAACTTCCGTACCAGGGTAGTTAAAAGAGACATCAGAAAACTCTATTTTTCCTTTAAAGCGAGGACGCTCTACAAACTCTTTTCCTGCTGGGCGTTCCGCCTCTTTACTTATGATGTCATTTAAAACATTATAAGAAGTTTTTGCATCTGCATAGTTACTTATGAGACCTGCTGCTTGTCCCATAGGAGCTACTGTTCTAGATGTTAAAATAACTACAGCAATAAGCCCACCCATAGTAAGTTCAAACTCTTGAATAAGGTAAACGCCAAAGACAACTACAAAAACTGTGTTTAACTGAATAAAAAGATTTGTAACACTTGGGATTGAAGAGGATAACATACGAGATTTAAGATTTTTCTCTGCTATCTCTCCTGTTGACTCTTCCCAATTCCACTGCTGTTTAGAGTTCATTCTCATAGATTTCACTGTCTCTATATTTTGAAGTGTCTCTATTAAAACTGCATTTTTCTTTGCACCTGCCTCATGAGATGACTCTATAGACTCCTGCAATGGTTTACGAATAATAAGTGCATAAAGTAAAATCAAAAACATCGTTATCATAGGAACAAAGACTAAATTACCACCAATGTAGTAGATAACAGCTAAAAATATAATCGCAAAAGGAAGATCAATAACTGCTGTCATAGTGGCTGTTGTAAAAAAAGAACGAACTGACTCAAAATCTTTAAGATTACTAGCAAAAGAGCCAACAGATGGAGGATGTTCGCTCATTTTAAGATCTAAAACTTTCTCAAAAATTATAGAGGACATAATAATATCACTCTTTTTTCCAGCTAGTTCAAGTAGATACCCACGAGTTAGTTTAAGAAAAAAGTCTAAAACATAAACAAAAACTATCCCAATAGTAAAAACCATAAGAGTCTCTTGTGCATTGTTTGGAATAACACGATCATAAACATTCATAGTAAATAGTGGTGTAGCTAAAACAAAAAGATTTATAAGCAGAGATGCCCAGAGAACATCACGATAGATAGGGGCTGAAAGTTTAAGAGTACTCCAAAACCAATGTTTCTGTTTGAGTTGAAGAGTTCGAGAATTTTTATTGTCATACTCAAACTCTTTTTTGAGCATATATGCAAAACCTAAGTACTCTTTTTCAAGATCTTCTACATTAAGCCACTGCTCAATTCCATCACCTTCTGCATAGATAATCTTCGCTTGCGTTTTATCTTCATTGAACTCTTCTAAGATACAGACATTATCGCCACTTAGAAGTAAGATAACAGGCAAATGAAGTCCTAGCATATTTTCAATAGAACGTTCAACAAGAGTAGATTTCAGACCTGCTCTAGCTGCTACACGAGAGAATAATGACTTAGAACTATCTTTTGAAAATAGCTTTTGAGTATCATGAATAGGTAGACCAGAGAGGAGAGCCTCCTTTGTAAATGGCTTGTGAAACAATTTTGTAAAGAGAACAAAGACATCTAAAAGAGAGTCCTCGTTTACTGAAAGTGCATGCTCGTTCATAATCTACCTTTCTCTTTTATTTTACTAAAGAGAGTTGAACTTCTGTTCTTCTATTTGCTTTTCTACCCTCAGCTGTTCTATTTGTCTCAATAGGGTCAAGTTCACCACGACCTGATGATGTTAAACGAGAAGCATCAACACCTTCAGCTACAAGTGCATTCATAGCTGCTGCTGCACGTCTTTGAGAAAGATCCATATTTTTAACCGCTTTACCATGACTATCTGTATGTCCAATAATCTCAGCTTTATACATTGGATTTTCTTTCATAAACTTAGCGAAACGCTGAATTTCAGGATATGATTCTTTTAAAATTTTATCTGAAGATGTTTTGAAATTCAGATGTAATTTACTCTTAAGAGGACAACCATTAGGATCAACTTTAAGACCAAATGGTGTATCTGGACATTTATCTTTATAATCATAAATACCATCTTTATCACTATCTAATGGACATCCTTTTTTATCTACATCTAAACCTTCTGGTGTCTCTGGACACTGATCTTTATAGTCGAGTACACCATCTCCATCACTATCTACAGGACAACCATCTTTATCTACCTTAGTTCCTCTAGGAGAGTTTGGACATTTATCTTCTTTATCAAAAACACCATCTCTATCACTATCTATATCCTTAGGTTCATAAATATAAAGTGTCATCATTACTCTGTTTGAAAGATCTTTTCCTTCATCTGTTCCTTCACTAAAACCTTGATCTAAACCACCACGATTCTCAGTATAAAAAAGTTCTTCTGATAAGTTATTATCAATCATCATCTGTTCTATATCTCTTGCATAATCGTGTGATAATGAGAGAGAAGTATTTGTATCAAAATCTGATCTAAACCAATTTTGAATTTTATTTGCATAAACACTCGAGTCTATTCTCTTCTCATTTTCATCAATAACTGTCTGAGTATGACCAATGATAGTTACTTTTAACTCCTTCCCCTCATCTAAAGTTTTTTGTATCTTCTCTACTGCATTATCTATTATTGATTGAGTGTTGTTATCATCATCTAAATTAATCATATCAAAACGAATAATTTGCTCAAAATCCCCTTGCATGAACATATTATCATTTGCTTTTATAGTCTCATTTAAATCAACAACTCTATAGTTATCTTGATAAGTTTTAGTATCAACAGCATATAAAGAAGCCGCTAGTAAAAGTGGTGCTAAAATAAAAGTTTTCATTATTTTTCTCCTTTTTTAGTAAGTTGTATCTCAAGTCTACGATTCGCAATTCTACCTTTTTGAGTTGCATTATCTGCGATAGGCTCATGAAAACCTCGTCCTTCATAACTTATTCTAGCTGGATCTATTCCTTTATCAATAAGTGCATCTTGAAAAGCTTTAGCACGGCTTTCTGATAGTTTTTGATTATAGATATCTTTACTCGTTTTTTCACGACTTGTATGTCCTATAACATGAATATTATACTCTGGATAATCTTTTAAGTATTGAGAAAGCTGATTGATATTTTCTTCTAAATCAGCTGGTATTTTTGAACTTGCCTTACTAAATAGGACAGAGAAAGTTATAACTGATGTACATCCATTTGCACCTACTTTATAACCTTTAGGTGTACTCTTACACTCATCTTCTTTATCATAAACGCCATCTCCATCACTATCCACATCTGCGACTTCAATAGAACAACCTTTTACATCTACTTCATCACCAAAAGGAGTGTTAAGACACTCATCAGCATAATCTTTAATACCATCTAAATCACTATCAATAGCACATCCATCTGCTGTAACTTTTGCATTTTTAGGAGTTAAAGGACAGATATCTTTACTATCTATGATCCCATCAGCATCACTATCATGAATCATTTTTTTACAACCATAAGGCATAATATTATCATCAAGAATTGAATTATCACAAAGGTCATTATTATCAGAAATTTTATCATCATCCACATCAAGTCTAACAGGGAGTGTATCTAGAACTTCACTTGCTTCATCATCTGAGTAGAGATTAACACGAGCAGTAAACTCTTTTGTATCACCAACTACAGCCATAGGTAATAATCCCATCGCATCTAAAATACGATACTTAGCAAATAACATATCATACTCAGCTGTAATGATTTGACTTCTTGAATTAATAACATCATTTTGTGCAGAGAGAAGATCTAGTAATGATCTACGTCCTAAATCATACTCCTCTTTGTAAAGTTCTAAAGTTTTTTCGGAAAATTTAGAATAATCACGAAGATCTTTAAGTTGCATTCCTATCATTTTATATGCATTCCATGAGAGATCAAGACCCTCTATAACTTGGCGTTTAAGATCACGTTTAATAGCTATCTCTTGTGTTATCTTACTTACATCTTTTTGAACAGTCGCAGAATCTGCACCCCCATTAAAGATATTGTAGTTTAAAACTAAACGAGCTTTAAATCTATCATCAGGATTATCAAAAGCATTTCTAGTTTCAACATCATTGTATGTTTGAGAAACTTCTAAATCTATAGTTGGATAATACTCTTTCTTATGCTGTTTCCAAAGTGCCTGAGCACCTTTGATATTGTACTGAGAAACTAGAAGAGATGGATTATGGTTTATAGAGTAGATTGCAGCACGCTCTGGACTATCAGGCATAGGTACATTCATATCTGGTTTTTCCATCTCTGATACATTTGGCATACGACCTAAGATACGTCTAAAATTAAACTCAGTATCAAGTGCATTATTTTTTTGAACTGTAAAATTTGAACGAGCTAATGAGAGTGCTGATTCTATCTTTTTTACTTCAGAGTCAGTTGTTAAACCAGAATCAAAAAGATCTTTTACTTTTTTAAATATATCTTCATTTATCTGTACATTTTCACTTGCTGTTTGAAGTAACTCATAAGAGCGAAGAACATTTAAGTATGCATTTGTCATCTTAAATGCTATATCATTTGATTTTTCTATGTAGTTGTATGCTGCAGCCAAAATTCGTGACTCTTGATAGTCAACCTTGTGAGTTGTACCAAAACCGTCAAAAAGATTTTGAGTAAGCTTTAATTGACTCTCATAATTACCATAATCTTGATTAACAACTTTATGTTCATAATCACCTGTATTACTCTTCTTTAAGTGGCCACCCCAATTACGACCAACAGAAAGACTTAAATCAAGTTTTGGATAGTACTCAGAGTTTGCAACATTAAGATCTTGCTGTGTTGCTCTATAGTTTTTGAGTCTCTCTTGAACTACTGGATTTGTATTGATAGCTTCTACTATACTCTCTTTAAGTGTTAATGCACTCAAAGGTGATGAGAGATAAGCGATAACAACAGTAGAAAATATTAATTTTTTCTTAAACATTATTTTACCCTTTTAATTTAATCAATAGAGTATTTTACCTTGTAAGAGTGAGTAAGTAGTGAGTTTTAATTTTATTATAAAAAAAATACTTTTTTTTATAATAAATCTGTTGCGGGACCCTGTATTAATGTCACATTCTTATCACCCAGAGATGCTACTTCATTTAGAGAGTTTACAAATGTTGCTACAATTTCTATACCTAAAGAGTCAACTATAACTTGAAGAGAACTCATAGACTCTTCAGATTGATCTAGTAGAAAACGACTATCTACCTTAATATACATTGGGTTTAACTCTTTTAAGTATCTAAAGTCACTTGACTCTCCAGTAAAAGAGTTTATAGCAAAACCAAAACCATACTTCTCAAAAAGATCTACAAAACTTTTTACTAACTGTTCATTTTTTATAGCAAAACTATCTGCTATTTCAAAAAAGAGTTTATAGTTCTGTTTTTTTGCATAACGAGAAAACAGTTTAGAGAGACTATCAAGGGAATGAACATCTTTTATAAACTCATTTGAAAGTCTAATAGAACACATTCCATCGTTTAACTCATCATAATTATGTGTAAGTATATCTTTGATTACACTTGTAAAAAGCTCACCAACAAGACCAAAATTAATAGCAGGTGCAATAAAGTCACCAAAATAGTACTCTTTAGCATTTTGATTTTTAATTGTAAATGTCATTACCTTATGGTCTAAAGTTTTAGTTGTAGCATTCAATGTTGGCCAAAATTTTAGTTTAAAACTCTCATCATCAATAGCTTTTTTAATTATCTTATGCCATGCATCTTTTGCAAGGGCATTTTTACTATCTTTATCTTCATAAAGTGCTATATTTGTACCCTCTTTAGCTACAGCATTTAAGAGTGCATTATCCGTTCGTGTTAAAAGCTCATCTAATTTTACTTGTGCTGTATATCTATAAACTCCAAAACTGATACTAAGAATTTTTTCATCTATCTCATTTTTTTCTAGTAACTTTAAAAACTCTCTATTTATCTTCTCTAAAATCACAGTAACATCCTCTACATCACATGCAGAAAATATCATAGCAAACTCTCTTTCATTCATTCTAGCAACTACTTCATCATCAAAGTTCTTGGCAGCTTCACTTAAAAGATTTGCAAATGATATTAAAAGGGACTGTGTATTTCTCTGACCGATAGACTGTGTTACAACCTCAACACTACTCAGTGATATAAATATAGAAACGCCACCATTTATTCTATTTTCTAATCCTATTAAATCACTAATTTTTAGCATATAATATCTACGATTATAGAGTTTAGTGACTGGGTCATTGTAAAGCAGCTCTTTATTTCTTTTTGCAGATTCATTTGCTGTATGAAAAAGAGTCTCAACTTTTTTCACCATTGCATTCATCCCTTTAACAACTTCTTTAAACTCTTGTGTATATGGTTCATTCTCTTGAATAACAAATTTATTATGCAAAATAGCTTCTGCTTGACCTTGAACAGCCTTAAGTGGTTTAAGAACAAAGTGTAAAAGAACTCCTAAAATAAGTAAAGCTATACTCAAAGTAATACCAAAAAGATAAAGAACTCTTGTAAACATTTTATAGAGTGTTTTATAGATAACATTTGTGTCCCCTACAACACTTAGCTCTCCCATAATATTCCAACCAGAAGAGACATCTACAGTTACTGTTTCAACACTAATATCAGCAAATTTTATAAACCACATAGGGACATCTACTAGCTTTTCATTATCCTCTTGAAGATATACAAAGTCACTCTGATTTGAACTGTAGCGAATAGAGTGATAGTACCCACTATCAAATTCAGAATCTATAATAGTAGCTATATCAGCCTCATCCTCACCATTTTGTGCTAGTTTATTACTTAAAGATGAGATATTATTTACTGTAGTCTCATAAAGAGATTCTATTAAGTACTGTTTTGATGATTGGTAGTTTATGTACATCACAAAACTTAACATTAGTATAATTATCATAGATACTGTCAGGGCTACCTGTTTAAAGAGTGTCATAATTTTTTCCTTTTCATATTAGCTTCTAATTTTTTCCATTTTTTAGATTTTGGTCCTGTATCACCATTTATCATTTTTATCACCTTTACAATATCTGGGCGTTTAGATGCAGGAAGAATAAGTCTGTTATTATTATCTAAAATCAAAATATCTTTTTTACTTTTTGGTTTTGGAACTTTAAGATAAGCAAGAACCATATGCGATATCTTTTTACCTTTACGGTTTTTATAGACAACATAAGTGAACTTCATTCTTTTTGGATCTATTCCTAACTCTTTTAAGATGTAATATTTAGCGATAGTGTAGTCTTCACAATCACCTCTATTTTTTCCAATAAACTCATAAAGAGTAGCCCAGTAATCACTTACACCATAAATAGCCTTATCGCTTTTATATTTTGTGTAATTAACCCATCTATTTACTACATTGAGCTTTTTCATATCACTACTATTGCGAAGTTCTTTTAATAAGTCATTTTTGATAGACTCAAATCTTCGTTTAGAAGATGGTCCATATTTTTTTACTGCAGCATTTTCTACACTTAAAGGTATTAACTCATTTGCAGTTGATAGACTAGAAAGAAAAAATAGTATTACTAAAAATATTACCTGGAAAAATTTCATGATATATTATACTGTTTTTTTGCCATAAAGAAATGCTATAATGCCAAAATTATTTACCTACTAGGAACTATACACTATGAAATTTACCTTAGAAGCCACTTCAAACAGAGCACGTGCTGCAACTATAGAGACTGCACACTCAACTATTAAAACGCCAGTCTTTATGCCTGTTGGGACTATTGGAAGTGTTAAGAGTCTTGATGCTGAAGATGTAGTAAATCTTCTAGGAGCTGAGATCATCTTAGCAAACACTTACCATATGTATCTTCGTCCAGGGGATAAGGTAGTCGCTAAGATGGGTAAACTCCATAACTTCACAAAATTTCCAAAGAGTTTTTTAACAGATAGTGGTGGATTTCAAGCATTTAGTCTCTCTGACATCTCTAAACCTATGACAGATGGTATAGAGTTTCGTTCTCATATAGATGGAAGCAAACACTTCTTTACACCAAAGGGAGTTATAGACATTCAGACAAACCTCGGCTCTGACATTATGATGATACTCGATGACCTTGTAGCACTTCCTGCTACACAAGAGCGTATCAAAGTGAGTATTGAGAGAACTACAGCTTGGGCACAGGAGTCTATAGAGTATTTCCGTTCGCAACAAGCTAAAGGTATCTGTAAAGATCAAAATATCTTTGCTATTATTCAGGGTGGAACTGATAAAGCTTTTCGTACGAAGAGTGCTACTGAGTTATGTGCTTTAGATTATGATGGTTTTGCTATTGGTGGGTTAAGTGTTGGAGAGCTTAACAACGAAATGTACGATACAGTTGAGCATACCGTGCAGTATATGCCGGAGGATAAACCACGCTATCTTATGGGTGTTGGAACGCCAGAAGACCTTATAGAAAACATTGAACGTGGTATCGATATGTTTGACTGTGTTATGCCGACTCGAAACGCCAGGAATGGAACACTTTTTACATCTTTTGGTCGTATAAACATTAAGGGTGCAAAGTTTAAAGAGGATGAGGCTCCTATAGATCCTGAGTGTCAATGTCTTACTTGTAAAACATACTCTCGTGCCTATCTCTGTCACCTCTTCCGTGCAAGAGAGATAACATACTTTAGACTTGCTACTATCCATAACTTACACTACTACCTCAACCTTATGAGAGAGGTTCGTGCAGCTATCTTAGAAGATAAGTTTGATGAGTATAAAAAAGAGTTTTATAGAAAAAGAAGTTAAACGATTTTTCCGTTTAACTCTTCATCTTTATAGAGAGAACCGCTATCTTTTATGATAACACTCTCTTTAGTATCAAAAAGTAAAAAATCAGCCTTAGCTCCAACTTCGATAACACCAGCATCAATCCCTATACTCTTAGCTGGATTCTTACATGCCAACTCTATAAGTTGACTCATTGAGATCATCCCACTCTTTACAAGTTTACTGTAGTAGAGACTAAGTGCTGAGTCTAAGCCTTCACAACCATAAGATGCATCATAAAATGCTACCTCTTTATTTACTGGAGAATTTGCTTGATGAAGAGTCGTTAAAAGATCTATATCACCTCTTTTAAGAGCCTCTTGAAGTGCTAACATATCACTATTAGAAGCGAGTGGTGGATTGAGCTTTGCTAATGTGTTAAAACCTTCACAAGCCTCATCACAGTTAATAAGATGATGTATAGAGACCTCACAACTTACACTAACACCCTCTTTTTTTGCTCTAGCTATTAGTTCTACTGAACGAGGAGAGGCTATAGCTTTGAAAAGAATTTTGATATTGAAGTATCTGGCTATCTCTATCATACGAGAGACATGAAGCACCTCACTTAACTCCGGAATCCCTGCAAGACCTAGCTTAGAGCTTACATCTCCATCTAACATCACTCCAGCATTTATAAGAGAGTTGTCCTCCGCCTTACAAAAGAGTGTCACATCATACATCTGAACATACTCTGCTATCTTAATTGCAAGATTATTTTTCGCTACTGTACTCATATAGGGTGCTACTACACCTTTTTTCAGAAGTATCGCTATGTTTGTAAGGGTTGAGTCCTCTTGAAGAGCATTAAGTGTTAAGTCAACCTTTGCACCCTCAAACTTACTTGTAGCATGTTGTGCAAACTCCAAAACTACTTCATTATCAATGGCAGGTGTTGAGTCAGGATTTAAGACGATATGCCCTATCCCACCTTTGAGTGCTGCTCTGCTTACTGCATGAATATTTTTTGCATTAAGATTTGAATCTAATAGTTTAATGTTTGTATCTACTAATGATGGAAGAAGATAAGCACCTTTTGCATCTATAGACTCTTCATCTTTTAGGTTTGTACCTATCTCTACTATAAAACCATTCTCAACACGAACATCGACCTCTCTCTCACCATTTACATCACAAACTACAGCATTTGATATAAGCATATGCACACCTACCCTTTTATATATTAACCGTATTATATAATATAATTTTGAATCTTTGCTATAATATACTTAACAATAAAGATATATGGGATACTCAATCATGAAAATTTTAGTAAGTGCCTTAGAACACTCTGCAAATGTGCATTTAACATCTTTGAAAAAAGAGCTTGGTGAAGATGTAGAGTTTATGGGTATATTTGATAAAAAGCTTGGAAACCCAATCATTGACCTACAAAGTCTTGCTATTATGGGGATAGTTGATGCCATTAAAAAACTTCGCTTCTTTTTTAAACTTGCAGATGAGATGGTGGAGTTAGCAGAAGATGCTGATAAAGTTCTACTCATTGACTCCTCAGGTTTTAATCTCCCACTTGCAAAAAAGCTAAAGAAAAAATACCCAAATAAAGAGATAATCTACTACATTCTCCCTCAAGCTTGGGCATGGAAGAAAAAACGTATCCCCGTTCTTGCTCGTACCATAGATACTCTTGCCTCTATTTTACCATTTGAGCCTAGTTACTACCCATCAAATGCCAACATTGAGTATGTAGGACACCCTCTTTTAGACCAAATAACAGAGTTTAAAACCAAACTCAACGATGAGATAAAAGATGTAGTCTTTATGCCAGGGAGTCGTAAGGGTGAGATAAAACGACTTATGCCAGTTTTTCAAGCTCTTATCAAAGAGTTACATCT
>Ga0256826_1001377_pt1 | contig 15119 bp, 12 predicted proteins | sample CV79metaG_FD_185975 | JGI IMG/M metagenome (GOLD analysis project Ga0256826, IMG submission 185975) | Hydrothermal vent microbial communities from East Pacific Rise, Pacific Ocean - CV79 | ecosystem: Environmental > Aquatic > Marine > Hydrothermal vents | place: Pacific Ocean: East Pacific Rise...
CCATCTTCTTAGTGTTGATTCTGATACTCCTAAGAGTTTACTTGCCTGTTTTATTGATAGTAATTTATCCATTTGAAGGTATTATAGCTAAGTTTAGATAAGTTTTTAATTAACTGTGTTAACCCTCCTCTTAAGCATTCATTTACATAGTTTTATTTTAGAACTAAAAGCTATAATATTGTAGGTCATTTTCACATAATTCCAAGCAATATCTAAGAAACATCAGCTAAATTACCCAAAAAAAGAGAATTATTCTTACAAGAAGAGTATATTTTCTTCATAGTTAGCTTTTTTTGAGTTGATTTATGCTCATTGAGATAGAGTTGCATAGCATTAACGGCATCCGTGAACCTCACTCTCCCAAATCAAAGATTATGGAAGAGGATTGCGAGGAAAAGTATGTTCAAACCGAATATTTCTGGGCAGATAAAACTGAAAAGAACCTTGATGTGAATAACTATAATGACCCTCAAAAGCTCATTGATGTTCTAAAATACAAAGAGGACAGGTGGAGTTTTGCTGTTACTCCAAAGGTCTATAATGATGCAATTTCACAAAAATCTGTAGGTTTTGGCTTCTCTTGTTACGATATTGGAACAGGCTGTTTAATTACCTACGTTCGTATAGATTCTCCTGCTGATAAAATAGATTTACGACGTGGCGATGTTGTTCAAAAAATCAACAATCAAACAGCAACATAAGAACTTATTTATGCAAAAGGGAAAGAGGAAAAACTTCTAAAATTTGAACTCTTACGTCCAAACCGTAATGAACGCTGTTCAGGAGAACTTTTGGCAAAAGAATATAGTTATCAAGTTGTAGAGAGTAAAATTCTTAACACTTCTAAAAATGAAAAAATTGGCTATTTACGTCTGGATTCATTTTTAGGAGAGGATTAAATTTTAACTTAAATAGATAGTGCTTTCAATCATTTTAAAAAAGAACCCATTGAAAAGCTAATTATTGATTTAAGATACAATGGAGGAGGTTCTGTAGATTTAGCCTCTAAACTTTTAGATAAGCTTACTGTAAATAAAGAAGATCAGAAACAATTTACTTTAGCATGAAATGATAAATATCAAAGAAACAATCAAGTTTATACGTTTAATAAAACCTCCAATGCCTTAGATTTAAAACAGATTATTTTCTTAACCACACAAGCTTCAGCTTCTGAACTTATTATTTCAGCCATGAAACCCTATCTTCCCGAAGAAGATGTGGTTATTATTGGCGATAGAACGCACGGAAAACCTGTAGGCATGTCAGCACAAAGTGATGGAAGCTACTACTACTTTCTTATCAATTTTGTCGTTCAAAACTCTTTAGGTTTTTATGACTACTTTGATGGATTAGCAGTAACGAGTGGATGTACTGTAGCAGATGACCCTTTCCATGAAATGGGCGACCCAAAAGAGTCTATGTTAAAATCTGCATTGAAATATATTGAAACAGGGAGTTGTAAATAGCAACCCCTTACCCCAAGTATGTTATAATCACAGTAATAAATGCAAGATGTGAATAACTTTTCTAACTCTTGTAACTCCAAGAAAAAGAAAACTAATGAGAATCAATAAATATATTTCACACAACAGTAAATACTCACGTCGTGAAGCAGATAAATTAATAGCCGATGGTGAGGTTACCATAAACCGTAAAAAACTAGAAGATTTTGCCTACAATGTCAAAGAGGGAGACCAAGTCTCTATTGGTGGACTGCATGTAACAGAGCGTACAGAATTGACCATGATTGTCTTTAATAAGCCAAAAGGAACACTGGTTACCCGTAAAGATGACCGAGGAAGAACCACTATTTTTCATAAAATGGCAGGTAAATTTAGACATTTTATTCCTATTGGACGGCTTGACTTTGCATCCGAAGGGCTTTTACTGTTAACCGACTCTCCAAAAGTTGCAGAGGTTATGATGAAGGGCGATTTGAACCGTACCTACAATATAAAAATAGACAAACCGTTAAGCCCCGAAATGGAAGAGGCGATGCGTGAAGGTCTTGTTTTAGATGATGCACGAGCAGGTGGTCATGAAAAATCTAAAATTTACGGTATGGAGTTTGCTCCTTTTATTCATTATGAAATTCGTGGAGTCTCTGCCAACTTTACCAAACTTCGTGTAACCATTGCCGAAGGTCAAAACCGTGAGCTTCGTCGTTTTTTTGGGCATTTTGAAGCCAATGTATTAGACCTTAAACGTGTGGAATTTGGGGGTATAGAGCTCAATAACTTACCAACAGGAAAAACCCGTTACTTTACACGTCGTGAGTATGATGATACCCATAAATATTTGAAAATGATAAAACAGATAGAAACACAAGATGAAAAAGAAGAGCAAGATAGGGTTAATGCGGATAGACTTCGTGAGAAAAAGAAAAACCAAACTGAAGACCAAGCACGACGAGAAGCCTCTGCCGAGAAGAAGCGTCAAAAAGCGATTAATCAAAAGAATTCAAACAGAAACAACCCAAATAAGAAAAATAAGAAATATTAAACGACTATGTCTTTAGCCTTAAAGTATCGTCCTAAAAATCTTCATGAGATTATTGGACAAGAGCATCTTTTGGCAAAAGATGCTGTTCTTAGAACTCTAATTGAAAAAAAAGCCCTTCTTCACTCATTTTTTCATGGTCCAGCAGGATGTGGAAAAACCACGTTAGCCAGAGTGATTGCTACGGTTTTAAAACGCCCCTTTTTTGAACTCAATGCAACTACTCTAAAAGTAGAAGAGTTACGAAAGATTTTTAAAGAGTATGCTAACGCTTTAGAAAAACCCCTTATTTTTATAGATGAAGTGCATCGGCTTAGTAAAAACCAACAAGAGGTTCTGCTTCCTTTTATGGAAAATAACTCTGCCCTTATTATCGGAGCATCTACCGAGAACCCTTACTATTCACTAACTTCTGCCATGCGTTCACGTTCACATCTGTTTGAGTTGAAACATGTGAATAACTCTGCGTTAATGCAACATCTTGAAAATATTATTGCTAAAGAAGTTATTCACATCTCCCAAGAGGCTAAAGGTTTTTTAGTGAGCTCCTCTTCAGGCGATGTTCGAGCCATGCTTAACCTTTTAGAGTCTGCAAAAGCATTAGGAACAGATGTTTCACTAAAGCAATTACGAGCCATTCGTCCTTATGCACTACAAGCAGGAAGTAGCCAAGCCGATTCACATTATGACTTAGCTTCTGCCATGATAAAATCAATACGAGGTTCAGATATTGATGCGAGTATCTACTACTTAGCACGGCTTATCAATGGTGGAGAACCTGCTGAATTTATAGCACGACGTTTAGCTATCCTTGCCAGTGAAGACATTGGAAATGCAAATCCTCATGCACTCAACCTTGCCTCTTCCACACTTAATATTGTAAAAATGATAGGTTACCCAGAAGCCCGAATATCTTTATCTCAATTGGTTATCTATTTAGCCTCATCTCCAAAATCTAATCGTGCTTATTTGGCTATCAATAAAGCGTTGTCTGCTCTACAAAATGGAGAGATACATCCTATTCCTAAAAATATAAAACAAGATAAAATTAACTATTTATATCCTCATAATTTTGGTGGATGGGTAGAACAAAAGTACATGAGTAAAAATATGAAGTTTTATGAGAGTTCACATATAGGGTTTGAGAAGAGATTAAGTGAGTGGATTATAAAAATTAAATTGTAGGGTCGGTGTTACCGACCCTACAAAAAACTTATTTAGAGTTCTTTTTATCCCTTGCTGCTCTTTTACGAACAATTGGGTCAAGAGATTTTTTACGAATTCTTACGGAAATAGGTGTAATTTCAATAAGCTCATCATCTTCAATCCACTCCATTGCTGATTCAAGTGTAATTTGTCTAGGCTTAACAAGCTTGACAGCTTCATCTGTACCTGATGTTCTCATATTGGTCAATGCTTTACCTTTGAGTGGGTTAACATCCAAGTCACCTGGACGTGTAGACTCGCCAATAACCATTCCTGAGTAAACTTTATCTTGTGCATTAATAAACATAACACCACGTGCTTGAAGGTTAAACAGTGAGAATGCAACTGCTTCTCCATCATCCATAGATACCAATGCACCAGGGGTTCTACTTTGTACTGTTCCTGAATAGGCTCTGTATTCTAAATAAGAGTGGTTCATAATTCCCTCTCCTTTAGTATCTGTTAAGAACTCATTTCTAAATCCAATAAGACCACGAGCTGGAATTTCAAACTCTAAACGAACCGTACCATCAGGCATAGGAACTAAGGAAGTCATGTTTGCTTTTCTTTTTCCAAGTTTCTCAATAGCTACCCCTTGGAACTCTTCTGGAACATCAACAACCAAATGTTCAAAAGGCTCCATTTTAACACCATTTTCTTCTTTGGTTACAACTTCTGGTCTAGCCAACATAAACTCAAAACCTTCACGTCTCATGTTTTCAGCCAAAATACCAATCTGAAGCTCTCCACGTCCTGAAACTTTGAAAGATGCATCTCCCATTGGCTCCATACGCATAGCAATATTGGTCTCCATCTCTTTTTCAAGACGCTCTGAAATTTTATTTGACGTTACGTGTTTACCTTCTTGTCCAGCCAGTGGTCCATTGTTAACAGACATGATAATAGATAGTGTAGGCTCTTCAACGTGCATTGGATCAAGTGCTACAGGGTTTGATTTATCACAAACAGAATCTCCAACATCAATATCAGAAAAACCTGCAATTGCTACAATATCTCCCGCTTCTGCTTCATCAATATCGTATCTTTCTAAACCTTTGAAACCAATCAATTTAGAAACACGCGATTTGGTTTTTTCTCCCGAAGCTTTAACCAACAGGTACTCATCACCTTTTTTAATTTTACCATTAAAAATACGAGTAATACCGATACGACCAACAAAATTATCAGAATCAAGTGTAAATACTTGTGCCTGTGTGTCAACGTCAGCAGAACCTTGAGGATAGGGAACTTTTTCGATAATAGCATCAAATAGTGGAGTCATATCTTTATCTTCGTCCTCCATCTCCCATTTTGCATAACCATCTCTAGCAGCTGCGTATAGAACAGGGAATTCAAGTTGATCTTCATTAGCATCAAGAGCCACTAAAAGGTCAAATACTTCATCCAAAACTCTGTCTGGGTCAGAGCCATCTTTGTCAATTTTATTGATAACAACCACAGGAATAAGACCAAAACCAATTGCTTTTTTTAGAACAAATTTGGTTTGAGGCATAACACCCTCTTGTGCATCAACAAGTAACAGTACACCATCAACCATCTTCAAAACACGCTCTACTTCTCCACCAAAATCGGCGTGACCAGGAGTATCAATAATATTAATCTTATGATCTCCGTAAGTAATGGCTGTGTTTTTAGAAAGAATGGTAATTCCTCTCTCTTTTTCAATATCATTCGAGTCCATTGCTCGTTCAGTAACCTCTTGATGTTCTGCGTACGTTCCAGACTGCTGAAGAAGTTGATCAACAAGGGTTGTTTTACCGTGGTCAACGTGTGCAATTACGGCAATATTTTTGATTTTTTGCATTTAGGGTTTCCTATACTATTTTATAATTACGCGAATTATATCGAAAAGAGATTACAGACAGCTCTTTAATCATTTTTTAAGAGAAAATTAAGAGTAATTAGTTACATATATTGCTATAATCTGATTAAAATTTCAATATATTTTAGGAGCTTTAAAATGGAAATAACTCTAATGCATCACACCCCTTTGGAAGTTTGTGCACATGCTATTCGAACTTGTTGGCAAAGTTTTGATAAAAGTGATGAAGGAGGAGAGAAAGATAAAGCCTTAATAGATAGAGTTGGTAATAAATATAAGCATGCCTCTACCTTGGAACATCTCGTTTATACTTTTTATATCAAAGGCGTTTCTCGTGCTTTACTTCAAGAGTTAGCTCGTCATAGAATATCCAGTCCCAGTGTCAAAAGTACACGATATACATTGAAAGAATTAAAAGATTCTGAACCCTTTAGAGAAGATGATTATGAAACAGCAAAGAAGTTTATCGTTCTTACAGGTAACAATCATGTTGATACTGCGTCGATTAAAGCACTTAATAATCTTCAAAAGATTTTAAAAATGGGTACAGCTAACGATGTTGCAAAATTTTGTCTACCAGAAAGTTACAAAACAGAACTCACATGGACAATAAATGCTCGAAGTTTACAAAATTTTATAGAGTTAAGGAGTAACAAAGCTGCTCTTTGGGAAATTCAAACTTTAGCACATAAACTTTTTAATTCTCTTCCAAGTGAACATCAGTACCTTTTTCAAGAAAAAATATATAATAATCAACAAAACTAAATATATATTAAGATATTAATCCTCTTTATAAAAGATTCAAGAGTTATTTTAACCTAGTTATGTTATAATCCTTTATATTTTTATTATTTAAGGAGATTTCGATATGAAATTAACAAGTTCAATTGTAGCAATTGCTGCACTTAGTGGTATGAGTTTTGCGGGTGGTATGATTATGGAGCCAGCATATGAGAATGAGATTGTAGAGATTCCAGTAGAGCCTGTAGTAGAGCCTAAAAAAGAAGTTGTAGTAGTTAAAGAAATTCCAAAGCCAAAGCCTGTTGTTGTTGAAAAACCTGCTGAGCCATCAGGTCTATACATCGCTGGTGGTCTTACAGATGTTGCTGTACACACAGCAGATAGAGCAAACTTATTTGGAGATGAAAAAGGTCAAGATAGACAAATTGGATTTACAGGTAAAGTTGGTTATGATTTTATGGATTATCTAGGAGCTGAATTAAGAGGTACTTATGGTATTGCTAAAGACAATGGAAATAAATTTAAACAAATTGGTGCTTACCTTAAACCAAATTATGATGTAACTGATGAAATTAATCTTTACGGTTTACTTGGTGCTTCTAAAACTAATGCTGGTGTAGGTTCAGATACAGGGTTCTCTTACGGTGCTGGTCTTGACTATGGTATTTCGGATAAAGTTTCTGTATTTACAGATGTTGTAAACTACATGAAAAAATCAAATACTGCTTCTCAATGGGGTCTTACACTTGGTGCTGCTTACCAATTCTAAGATTTATGTCGTATAACAGCCTTTTAGGGTTGTTATATTTTAAGCTATTTACCCTCTTCACTTAAAATATCTCTAAAAATTTCATGTATATCTAAGTTTTTATACATATTTTAAAATTTTTTGGGAGATATACTCTATGCGACTCGTACTTTTTTTTAGCCTTCTACTATCAATGCTTTATTCTACCGGACTTGATAATCAACTCAACTCAACTCTTACAGATGCCCCCTATCAATTGGCTCAAGATCCTAAAGAACAAAATAGGATACGTTCTCTTTATAAGATGAACCAAAACCAAGCTTTATGGATTGGACATGCACGTAATTTAAATGCATTAAAAGAAGCTCTGCAAAATTCAAAATTTAACTATAAATATAAAGATTTTTATCAAAGCCAAATAGAGCAATACAGCTACCTACTTCATAATCAAATGAATTTAAATCAGAATACAAATGAACTTGTAAAACTTGATATTTTCTTAACACGTGCATACCTAGCACTTACAGATTTTATTGTACTTAGTGATATTAATTGGGATATAGTTGAACAAAAGCTATCCAATTTAAAAGAAGAGAAAGATATTACAGCAAATTGGGAAATGGTACGAAAGAAATCTCCTTCTATATCAAAACTTTTTTCAGCACTAAAAAAAGAAGAGGTTAAAGGTTTTTTAAACTCTCTGATTCCCCTACCTGAATTGCATAAAGATTTAATAGAAGCTCTAAATTTCTATCAAAGTATTGGCTCTTTACCTCGTATAAAATATGGTAAAGATTTAAGACTTGGAGACCAATATGCCTATATTTCAGATATAAAAAAACGTCTTATTCAAACTGGAGACATGTTTAATACAAACAACACAAACGATGTATTTGATGAAGAGTTAAAACAAGCTTTGTATACATATAAAGATCGTTTTAAATTACCACAAAATGGTATTATTGATAAAATTACCGTCTATTATATGAATAAGCCTACACACTTACAGACACAAAGTATTATTACAAACCTTGATAAATTAAGAGTTTTTCCTAACAAATTTCCAAAAGAGTATATTCGAGTGAATCTTGCTGATTTTTCTACAGATTATATGAAAAACACCCACTCTATTTTACATATGAGTACTGTTGTAGGAAGAGATGTACGTCCTACTCCAATTTTTGCAAGTTACATGACCTATCTTGTACTTAACCCAACATGGAATATTCCAGAGAATTTAGTAAGAAGAGATTTGACCATTGCATTATCTGAAGATCCAAACTATTTAATAGAACATAATATCCATGCCTTTAAGGGATGGAATACAAAAAAAGATATTACAGAAAGTTTTACCCCCGATATGCTACTTCCTTACCAAGATGAAGAAAAAGGTCATATACCTTACCGTTTTGTACAATACCCAGGTGACGACAATGCCCTAGGACGGATTAAATTCATGTTTCCCAACAAATACTCTGTCTACCTTCATGATACCGATAATAAGTCACTTTTTGAGCGTCGGTACTTGGTCTACAGTTCAGGGTGTATGCGTTTAGAACGACCTTTTCAACTTCTTGAAGTATTAAAATCTCGTCTTAAATCGAGAGATATCTCACTTATTGAAAAATATAGAAATACATTAGAGACAAAACATATTAATTTTACAAAAAAACTAGCTGTTCAAACAACCTACTTTACAGTATTTAAACGTAATGGACTGACCTATTTTAGAAAAGATATTTATGGATATGATGCCTTCATAGAAGCATCAAACAAAGACAATAGTAATGCTTTTATCGCAGAGAATACTCTCTACTAGCTCTTACCTGCTTTTGATGCTTATATAAGCATCAAAAGCTTCTCTAAACAACATAAACTCTATTAACCGTTTAACACTCCTGAAAACTTTACTCTCTGTGCATGTGTAATGGCAACTGCCATAGCATCTGATATATCAAACGGTCTAATCTCTTTTTTTATCTTAAGTAGCCGTTTAACCATAAAAGCTACTTGCTCTTTTGTTGCCTTTCCATTACCCGTAATTGACTTTTTCACTTGTAAGGGAGTATACTCTGCATAGTCTCCAACAGAAAGAAGTATTTTTAAACTTAAAGCTCCACGAAACTGTGCTAACTTAAGAACAGTTTTAGGATTGTGCGCGTAAAAAATATCTTCAATCGCTACCTCATCGACATTGTGAGCTGATAAAATCAAATCCAATCCTTTCGTTAATTCAAGCATTTGTGCTTTCAAATGGTCTTTTTTAAACTTTAAAACACCTGCTTCTATTAGGCTATACTTTTCACAGTCTAATTTTAGTAAGCAATAGCCCATATTTCGGGTTCCAGGGTCAATTCCAAGTACAACCATTCACATCCTTTTGAAAATGTGAATAACTTTATTCACATCGTTTTATAGCCCTATTTTAGCCAATTTTAGATAATATTCACAAATTTTATTCACACAAACAATAAGGTAATTATGAATATAGGAAATAAAGTATTAAAAAAAATTAAGGATGAGATAAGTAATAAAGATTGGAATCGTTATATGAAGAATCTTACTTATAACGAAAAAGAATCAAAAAACAATATTGCACAGTTTTATGCCCCCAATATCTTATTAGCTAGATGGATTAAAACCAAATATAAATTTCAACTGGCACATCTTTTTGAACTTGAGACCAAAATAAAACCCCATATTATTATTTCAGCTACTCAAGAAAAAGTTTTTAAAGAAAAAAATAGTGAATCCAAGAATGAACAAAATAAAGAGCAAAAAAACCAAGGTAAAAGTACTATTTTAAATCCCTCTTTTACCTTTGAAAGTTTTATTGTTGGAAACTCTAATCAATTTGCCTACACAACAGCAAAAAGTGTTGCTGAGAAGCCTGGAGCAATTTATAATCCTCTATTTCTATACGGGGGTGTAGGGCTAGGAAAGACGCATCTTATTCAAGCTATAGGTAATCATCAAATTTTTCTTGGTAGAAAAGTTATATATACAACCTTTGAGCAGTTTATGAATAAATTTACATCACATCTTCGAGCACAGACAATGGATAGGTTTAGAGAACATTTTAGAGAATGTGACATTCTTATTATTGATGATATACAGTTCTTAAGTGGCAAAGAGCAGACCCAAGAGGAGTTCTTTCATACCTTTAATGAACTGCATCAAGCGAACAAACAAATCATTATCACTTCTGACCGTCAACCCCATAAAATAAAGGGTTTGGTAGATCGATTACGAAGTCGATTTGAATGGGGATTAATGGCAGATATTCAACCCCCAGAATTAGAGACTAAGATTGCTATTATTCAAAAAAAATGTGAAATAGATGGAATAAATTTAAACAGAGACATTATTAACTTTTTAGCTTCAAACATGGGAAATAACATTCGAGAAATAGAAGGTGCGATTATTAAACTAAATGCCTATTCAGGACTCATGAACCAAGAGCTAACATTAGAGTTTGCACACAACGTCATTAAAGACCAATTGATTGAGAAACAGAACAATATATCTATTGACGATATTGTTACCTTTATCTCCAAAGAGCTTAATGTAAAACTATCGGATATAAAATCAAAAAAGCGAACCCGTATTGTTGTACGTGCAAGACGAATTTCAATCTATATTAGTAGAAGTTTAACATCAAATTCTATGCCTCAGATAGCTGTTTATTTTGGAATGAAAGATCATACTGCTGTGAGTCATGCCATGAAAAAAGTGAAAGAAATCATTGAAGAGGATGAAAGTTTTAAAGTTTTATTAGAAGAATTGTCTAATAAAATAAATAAAAGTTCACAACTAAAGAATTAATTTCAAATAATTATCTACTTAAAAGTAACTATATGTGAAAAAAAGATATAATTTCAAATGTGAAAAGATGTGAAAAGTTGTCACATCTTTGTGGTCAAAATAAAACCCGTAATATAATGCTTCAGAGCAGTTATTCACATATTCACGGGGTACTACTACTACTACTATCTATTTATATAAATAAAGAAAAAAAATAAGGAGATTAAATGAAAATTCGTGTTAACAAATCACTGATAGAATCTATACTTATCAATCTGCAACCTTTTTTAGAAAAAAAAGATGCAAGTCAAATTACGTCTCATATCTATTTTGAAGCTCAAAATGATATTTGTACAATTAAAGCAACCGATGGAGAGATTGGTTTAGTTATTACTAGTAACAACATGATTATTGAGGATGAAGGTTCTTTTACAGCTAATGGAAAAAAACTATTAGATATTATCCGTATTCTTAAAGATGAAGAGATTAATTTAGAACGAATAGAAAATCATATAAATATAAAACAAAATAAATCAAAATTTAAATTACCAACATTTAATAGTTCTAACTATCCTTCTTTTCCATTAATCGAAGATAAACCTCAAATAACCCTAGACTCTATTAATTTAATTAAAGGCTTAAAAAAAGTATCTTCAGCCATTGACAATAATAATCCAAAATTTGAACTTAACGGTGCATTGCTAAATATTAAAAGTCATTCTACCGAACTTGTGGGTACAGATACTCGTAGATTAGCCATTGCTTCTTTTGAAAATCAAAATAAAGAAGAGTTTTCTCTGATTATCCCTAAAAAAGCTATTTTAGAAATTCAAAAACTTTTTATAAATCAAATTAATATCTACTACGATAAAACAAATCTCATTATAAAAAATAGTAACTATTATTTCTTTTCTCGTTTAATAAATGGCAATTATCCTAACTATGCACGTATCATTCCTAGAGAAAGTAAACTCTCTATGATGCTACCTAAAAAAGAGATGTTAGAATCAATTAAAATGATTACAACCATTTCACAAGAGATTAAATTAACCTTTTTAAGAGAGAGTATACTGTTTAATTCTCTTAGTGCAGATAGTATAGAAGCTAAAACGGAACTTCTAATCCACACAGGAATAAATGAAGATTTCAATCTGCATGTAAACAGTCGATACCTTTTAGATTTCATCTCTCAAGTAGAAGAACATGAGTTTCAAATTTTACTTAATGAAGGAACTCTACCGTTTATTTTGAAAGATAAAAATTTTATTACAGTTATTATGCCAATAATCGCATAAAAAAAAGAGGAAAATTATAAATGTCAACCAATCAAACCAAGTATATATTTGTAACAGGTGGAGTCTTAAGCTCCTTAGGAAAAGGAATTACAGCTGCTAGTATCGGAACACTTTTAAAGCATTCAGGATTAAGAGTGGCTGTTTTAAAATTAGATCCCTATATCAACGTAGACCCCGGAACAATGTCTCCTTTGGAACATGGAGAAGTGTTTGTAACCAAAGATGGTGCAGAGACGGATTTAGATTTAGGACACTACGAACGCTTTTTAGATACAGCACTTACTCAAAACAATAACTTTACCACTGGTCAAATTTATAAAACAGTTATTGAAAATGAACGTAAAGGTAAATATTTAGGAAAAACAATTCAAATTGTTCCTCATATTACCAATGAGATTAAAGAGCGAATTATAAAAGCAGGAGAAGGAAAAGATGTTCTTATTGTTGAACTAGGTGGAACAACAGGAGATATGGAGGGCATGCCTTTTCTTGAAACCATTCGTCAAATGAAACATGAACTAGGAAAAGACAACCTAATGAACATTCATGTAACCCTACTTCCTTATATTCGTACAGCAGGAGAGTTAAAAACAAAACCAACTCAACACTCTGTTCAAGAGTTAAGACGTATAGGTATTACTCCCCAAATGTTAATTCTTCGTGGAGAAGAGAGAATTCCTACAGATATTAAACGTAAAATTGCATATACTTGTGATATAGAAGAAGCCTCTGTTATTGAAGCAGTGGATGCTCCTACTATTTATCAAGTTCCTTTAAATTTTATGGCTCAAGATATTTTAGAGCCTATAGCTAAAGAGCTAAAATTACCTGAATTAAAACCAAACATGAAATTATGGTCTGAACTCGTAACTAAAATTATTCAACCAAAAAAGAAAACAACCATTGCTTTTGTTGGTAAATATTTAGACTTAAAAGAGTCCTACAAGTCATTGACCGAAGCACTGATTCATGCTGGTGCTAATCTTGATGCTCAAGTTGAAATAAAATGGGTAGACAGTGAAAAAATAGAGAACAACTATGCTAAAAAATTCCTTGTAGATTGTGATGGAATTTTAGTAGCAGGTGGTTTTGGAGAGCGTGGTGTCGAAGGAAAAATTCAAGCCATTCAATACGCTCGTGAAAATAAAATACCGTTTTTAGGCATTTGTCTAGGAATGCAACTAGCAATGGTTGAGTTTGCTCGAAATGTTTTAAAATTAGAAGATGTTACTTCTGTAGAGTTTAACCCTGAGACTAAAAATCCTATTATTTTTTTAATTGATGAATTTATTGATGCCAGTGGAGCAAAACAGATTCGTACCACACAGTCTCCTATGGGGGGTACAATGCGTTTAGGCGAATATGAGTGCAATACAAAAGAGGGTTCAAATCTTCGTGAAGCTTATAGCTCTTCAACTATTTTTGAACGCCACCGTCATAGATATGAAGCAAATCCTCAATACCGTGAAGCATTAGAGCTTAATGGCATGGAAATCACAGGAGAATCTAATGGTTTGATTGAAGCTGTTGAAGTCAAAGACCATCCTTGGTTCTTAGGAGTACAGTTCCACCCTGAATTCACATCAAGACTTCAAGCACCGAACCCTGCTATTTTAGCATTTGTAAAGAGTGCTTTAAAAAATAGAGACTAAAACTTACTGCTAATAAATTAAGAAAAAAATATATGTAGAGACATCCTTTGTGGGTGTTCCTATAAAACAAGGAAATTTATGCCTTACCCACCCATTACCCCTCGACAGATTGAAAAAAAACTACACGAACGTTTTTTTATTAATGGATTTCTCTCTTTAAGTGATTTACCTAAGCCTTCAACTTTTAAAGACATGGATAGAGCTACGGCTCGCATCGTTAAAGCTATTCATACGGGCGAAAAAATTATGCTTATTGGAGATTATGATGTCGATGGTGTAACCTCTACTACGCTTATGAAAATGTTTTTTAATGAGATTGGCGTTGAGTTAGATTGGATTATCCCAAATCGTTTTAAAGATGGCTATGGTTTATCTCCTAATTTAATTCCTCGTGTAGAAGGGTATGATTTGATTATTACTGTCGATAATGGTATTTCTGCTGTTTATGCCTCGCAACTCTGTAAAGAAAAAGGGATAGATTTAATTATTACTGACCACCATATTGTTCCCTCTACTCTTCCTGAAGCCTATGCAATTGTTGACCAAAAACAAGAAGAGTGTACTTTTCCATATGAAGAGGTGTGTGGTGCACAGATAGCATGGTACTTGATAGCGTCACTTAATAGGGCTTTAAAGAGCCAAATAGATACTAAGGCATACCTAGGCTTAGTCTCTATAGCAATCATTGCTGACATGATGCCTCTGCAACATATAAATCGAGCAATGGTTACAGCAGGTTTAAAACTATTGAGCCGTTCTCAACTTCCTGCAATTCGTGCTTTTATGGAGAAGTTGGACAAAGTAGCGTTAAATGCCGAAGATGTAGGTTTTCAAATTGCTCCTGTTTTAAATTCAGCAGGGAGAATGGACGATGCAAAATGGTCGGTAGAGTTCCTTTTAAGTGAAAATATCTATGATGCACGCATACGATTAGACAGATTAATCGATTTTAATACTCTAAGAAAAGCTACCGAGCAAAAAATTACCGAAGAGGCGTTAACCTTGGTTGATCCAAATGACAATGTTATTGTTGTCGCAGGAGAGGATTGGCATGAGGGTGTAGTAGGAATTGTAGCTGCAAGAGTTGGAAGACATTTTGAGAAACCAACTATTATTTTAACTAAAAGTGAACAAGGAGAACTCAAAGGAAGTGGACGAAGTTTTCACGTCTGTAATCTCTTTAAAATTACCCATGCCTGTAGATCCCTTCTTAATAAATTTGGAGGGCATGAATCAGCTGTTGGACTTAGTTTATTCACATCTAATTTTGAAGCTTTCAAAAAAGAGATAAATAGAAATTATACTTTAGAAAACTACACAAAAAGCTCTGT
>Ga0256826_1001379_pt1 | contig 15116 bp, 16 predicted proteins | sample CV79metaG_FD_185975 | JGI IMG/M metagenome (GOLD analysis project Ga0256826, IMG submission 185975) | Hydrothermal vent microbial communities from East Pacific Rise, Pacific Ocean - CV79 | ecosystem: Environmental > Aquatic > Marine > Hydrothermal vents | place: Pacific Ocean: East Pacific Rise...
TTCTGTATCGTTTATATCATCATGTACCAAAGCAGATAAGATAAATAAATTTTTTTTGAATTTTTTTTGTAGATTACTTAAATGGGGTATTTGACCTCGACAAGGGGGACACCATGTGGAAAAAAATGTCACCATAACAATAGGTTGTTCAATGTTGGTAAAATGGTAAACATCATTAAAAACATTTAGTGTAGATGCATCTTTTTTTAAGTTTTGAAAAATAAATGAATATTTCTCTTTTTTTGGTGTAGGTATAGGAAGTTCTCTTTTACTAATAGTAGAGAATTCTTTTGTTATAGAAGTTGGATTTTGAATCTTAGTTGTTTCCGTATCACAAGCTACAAAAAATAGCGTTGCGATGAGGAAAAGTAGAGAAAAATTATTTTTCATTATTAAATAGGGTCTTTTCTAAGTTAATTTTAGCGATTATAGCAAAAAAAGATAAAGTTGTAAATATAAATGGATAAGAAAAATTTCAGAAAAATTTGTTTAGATAGATTAAAGAGAAAAAATCAAGTGAATAGCTATAAATTAGATAAAATAGTTCTTCAAAAGTTGAGTAAATACCTACAAAATAATGATGCAAACGTGATAATGCTTTATATTCCATTAAAAATAGAAGTTAATATTTCAAGTTTAATTGTCAAGTTAAGAAAAGAGAAAAAAACTCTTTTAGTCCCTTTTATGGAAGGTGAAAGCTTTGCCTTGGTAAAATATAGATTACCTTTAAATATAAAGCAATTTCATGTCAAAGAGCCTAACTACTCAAATAAGTATAAAAAGAAAATAGATTTAGCCATAGTCCCTATTATCGGGACTGATGGCACATTTAGACGGGTTGGGTTTGGTAAAGGATTTTATGATAGATTCTTTGAAAAAAATCATAAAAACATTAATAAAATTTTATTTATAAGTCGAAAATATTGTGTTTGTCCTGAAGTTATAACAGATGATTATGATGTTAAGGGGAATGATTATATAACACCCAAGAGCAATTTTTTAAGCAAAAAATTAAGGATTTAGGCTCCTTATTAAGGAGAAAAAATGATAGAAGAAATATTATTGATTAGTTTATTAACACTCTTAGCAGTGGGAACTACATATGTATTAATGCGTAATGCAAATAAGAAACAATTTAAGCATTTAGAGAGCGAAGCAAAAGCAAAAGCGAGTGCTATCGAGTATGAAGCTGAACATATTTTACATGAAGCACAAGTTCAAATAAAAGAGGAAGAGGTCTTACTTGATAAAAAATTTCAAGATAAAACTTTGGAAGTTACGAAGCAGAGAACAGAATTAGATTTAGAATTAAAATCATTACGTAAAAAAGAGAAAGAACTTTTTAAGATTAAGAAAAACTTAGAAAGAAAAGAAGATAAACTTTTAAAGTTAGAAGATGAAAAACAAAAAGAGATAAGTTCTATTATCTCTTTACTTGAACAGAGTGCTTCTATGACTAAAGATGAAGCAAAAGAACACCTTTTAAAACAAGTTGAAGCTCAATCAAAGTTAGAGTTGTCTCAAATTATACGTAAATATGAAAAACAAGCCCATCAAGAAGCTAAGAAAAAAGCAAATTATATTTTGTCTCAAGCTGTTACCCGTTTTGCAGGGGAATTTGCAGGGGAAAGACTTATCAATATTGTAACACTTCCAAGTGATGACCACAAAGGTCGTATTATTGGTAAAGAGGGGCGTAATATTAAAAGTTTAGAGCAATTGTTGGGTGTTGATATTATTATTGATGAAACGCCTGGGGTGATTATTGTCTCTAATTTTAATCTTTATCGACGAGCCATTGCTACAAAAACCATAGAGATTTTGGTAGAAGATGGACGGATTCACCCTGGACGTATTGAGCAAGTGCATGAAAAAGTGAAAGAGGAGTTTGAACAAAAAATTCTTGAAGATGGTGAAAATATAGTGATTGAACTGGGTCTTTTACCAATGCCAGAAGAGTTAATGAGACTTCTTGGACGGATGCGTTATCGTGCAAGTTATGGACAAAATGCCTTGGCTCATACTTTAGAAGTTGCCAAACTTGCATCAGTTATGGCTGTTGAGATGGGTGGTGATGAGAAGTTGGCATTAAGGGCAGGACTTTTACATGATATTGGTAAAGCGTTAACCCAAGAACATGGTGGAAACCATGTTGATCTGGGTGTTGAAATTTGTCGTCGTTATGATGAACACCCAACCGTAATCAATGCTATCTATGCACATCATGGACATGAAGAGCCAGATGGTGTAGAGAGTGCAGCTGTTTGTGCAGCAGATGTTTTAAGTGCTTCAAGACCAGGGGCCAGACGAGAAGTTTTAGAGAGTTTTGTAAAACGGGTGAAAGAGGTTGAAGATATCGCTTTAAGTAAACAAGGTGTTATTGATGCCTATGCTATTAATGCAGGACGTGAAATTCGTGTTTTTGTGGATGCAGGAAAGATTGACGATGCAAATATATGTTTATTGTCAAAAGAAATTGCAAAAGAGATAGAGAATAAGGTACAATACCCTGGCGAAATAAAAGTTAATGTTATTCGCGAAAAGAGAGAAATTCAGTACGCAAGGTAAAGAGATGGCTAATCGGAGCGATATTAAGGCTCATATGAGAATGGAGGAGCGTTACGAAACGTTAAGTCTTATTTTTGAAGATAAAAGTAAGTTAACGGAAGAGGTAATGACTGCGATTGAAAAAATAAAAGAGGTAACAGGGATGAAACCTTTTATTTTTGAGAAAATTTCTAAAGATAGAGATGATTTACATGGAATTTATATCGAATTTCATGATGATATACATAGGGTGGGGGGAGGTTTTTTTACGAAACTTCTTCAAGAATTAAAAATTGATAAATGTGAAAGAGATATATGAAAAACGTAATTTTAACATTAACTGTGGTTACATCGTTGTTCTTAACTGGGTGTAATGCAAAAGAGACAAAAGAGAACAATCAAACATATAAGAATCCAACTCTAGATAGTGGTACTAAAAATAGTGATGTAAAAAAAGGGACAATGATTGTTGTCTTGGAAACATCTCAGGGAAATATTGAGTTAAAAATGTTTCCAAAAGTTGCCCCTTTGGCTGTGGAAAACTTTACCACACATGTTAGCAATGGATATTATAATGGTCTTATCTTTCATAGGGTTATTAAAGATTTTATGATTCAAGGTGGTGACCCAACAGGTACAGGTACAGGTGGTGCTTCTATTTGGGATAAAGAGTTTGTTAATGAATATGCTGCTAATGTAGTTTTTGATAGACCTTTTTTATTGGCAATGGCAAATCATGGCCCAAATACCAATGGAAGTCAATTTTTTATTACTACTAAAGCAACACCTTTTCTAAATGGTGGTTACACAATTTTTGGAGAGGTGATTTCAGGACAAGAGAATGTCACAAAAATTGAAAATACTAAAACAGCAAGAGCTGATAGACCTGTGGTCGATCAAAAAATTATTAAGGCTTATGTTAAGTAATAATGAATCAAATAGATTTAAATACCTTACGTCAAGAGCGTTTAAAATGTCTTGACTGGAAAAATATAAAACCTTATTGGGAAGCAATCTCTGCTCTCCCAACCCCTAAAAATACTCAAATTAAACTGGGTGATACTGTTGAGATGTTACCTGATAACCTTACAGAAGAGGATGAGCAGTTTATTTATGATACTGCAAAGCTTATGCACCCTTGGAGAAAAGGACCATTTCAAGTTTCCAAAACTTTTATTGACAGTGAATGGAAAAGTAATTTAAAATATGATTTACTTCGTCCCCATTTTAACTTAAAAGATAAAATAGTTGGTGACATAGGTTGTAACAATGGTTATTATCTTTTTAAAATGATGGAAGATAAGCCCAAACGTTTAATCGGTTTTGACCCTTCTGCTGTCACCTATTGTCAGTTTAAGTTCTTAGATCATTTTATGCAAAGTGGAATCACCTATGAACTTTTAGGGATAGAGCATGTGGAATACTATGAGCATAAATTTGATACCTTGTTTTGTTTAGGTGTACTGTATCATAGAGCTGATCCTATAGGTATGTTAAAGTCTTTATTTAAAGGTTTAAATGCAGGTGGAGAGCTTATTTTAGATACTTTTATGATAGATGGGGAAGAGGATGTTTGTTTAACTCCAAGAGATCGTTACTCTAAAATGGGAAATATCTATTTTATTCCTACTGTATCTGCTTTAAAAAATTGGTGTTATAGAGCAGGGTTTAATAATATAGAAGTTTTAGATATTGTTAAAACAGAACATGAAGAACAACGTAAAACAGAATGGATTAATACCCAATCTTTGGATGATTTTTTAGATAAAAATGACCAAAATAAAACTATAGAGGGGTATCCAGCTCCGAAAAGAGTCTATATTAAGGCTCAAAAACTAAAAAAAACAAACTAAATAGTTAATTTATTTTCAAACAGTTAAAAAATAAGGTATAATTAAAGAGAATTAATGTTGTGGGAGAAGGTATTAAACTTTTAAATTAATGTTATATTTATGTTAAAAAATATTTTTATTTTTAAACAAGTATAATTTTGATATAACCCTTGGGACATTGAATAGAAAAGATTAGGATCACAATGAGAATATTAACCATTGGCTTTGATGATGAGTTCATAAAAGATTTAGAAATTGAACTTGAAAAATATTTTATCTGTATTGTTGACTCTGCAAGAGACTTGTATGATGCTACAAATTTTACAGACTTTAGACACTATGAACTTATTATCATAGTGGATGAAGGTGAAAAATATACATTAGAGAAGTATAGTAATGAAGTAAAAAAGAAAAAGCGTGAGACGAAAATCATACTTTTAACAGATAAGCCTAGCAATCAAATAGCATTATTTGGTTTGGGTGTAGATGATGTTATTGTAGATCATATAGATTCAGCAGAGTTAATTGCTGTGAGAGTACTTTCAAATATGAGAAAACTTTTTGGAACACAGATTGATGTGGGAAAATTGGTAATTGATATTATTAATAAAAAAATTGAATATGATGATAAAATAGTCTCTTTAAATGGAAAAACATTTGATATCTTGGCTTATTTGGCACTGAGAGAAGATAGAGTTTTTTCAAAAGATGAAATCATTAATGCACTTTGGGAAGAGCCAGAGTATGTTAGTGATAATACAGTAGAAGTTGCCATTAACCAAATTAGAAAGCGTCTGAAGAGTATACTTGGTTTTCAAGTTATACATACAGTACGCCGTAGAGGGTATAAATTTTCTTACGAAAAGTAGGGTGTAGTCCCTGACTACACCATCAAAACATGATTTAAATTTTTATACATTTAAAATATTATAACAATGGTGTAGTCGGGGACTACACCCTACATGATATTAATTATTTCTTACATATTCCAACCACATAGGCATCCCTCTTTGTTCCTGTTTTAGGGTAGTACTCATTCCATGACCAGGATAAACAGTGAAGTCATCTTCTATTTTCATCGCTTTCTTTAAGCTTTTTACCATTGCCTCACCTGAAGAGAATGGAAAATCCCATCGACCTATAGATTGTTGAAATAAAAAATCTCCTGAAAACCATACATCTTCTATCTCTATAATAGAGTTTCCTGGGGTGTGTCCAGCAAATTGAAGATATTTAACGTTTATCCCTTCTATTGTCAGCTCTTCATCTCCATTAACCAAGATATCAGGTTTACTTTTAGGTGGATTTTGACCTAAGACACACTTTTCTAACATAAAAGCATCATCTTTTGGAATATAAAGGGGAATGTTTAATTTTGTTTGTAGTTCATGGTTTGACCATACGTGATCATAGTGACCATGTGTATTTAATATGGCGATGGGGTTTGTTGTATTGTTGATGACCCAAGAGGTAGCACCCATCCCTGGATCGATGATAATATCTTTTTTATCAATGGTTACAATATAACAATTGGTTTGGGTTTGCCCCATGGGTTGAATTTTAATTTCCATATTACTAAGCCTTTTGGTATAATATCATTATGAATGTATATAAACTTTTAGAAGAAGCGATTAGAAGTGACTGTATCGCAACCAAAGAAAAACTCACTCAAGAATGTTTTTTGTATTGTAGCCAAAATGAATTTATAGTTTCTGAAGGCTTTGAACCCCTTTTATTTAAAAATCCCTCTTATATTAATCGTTGTGAAATTGTAGAACCTAGAGCATTGACAACAAGAAAAGATTTTGATAAACCTGAAGGTCTGGCTTCATTGGTTCATGCGATTACACATATTGAGTATTCAGCTATTGATTTGGCGTTGGATGCTGTTTATAGGTTTCCTGATATGCCCCAAGCCTATAAAATAGACTGGTTAGAGGTGGCTTTAGATGAAATACGACATTATAAAATGTTAGATGATTTACTCGTTGAGTTAGGATTTAACTATGGAGATTTTCCTGTCCATTGTGGACTTTTTGATGCCAGTGTTGATACAGCAGAGAGTATTCTTGATAGAATGGCAATTATCCCCCGTTACTATGAAGCAAGTGGATTGGATGTAAATCCTCAAATCATTAAAAAACTTAACAATAAACGGAAGCTTCCTTTGGTTAAAAAACTGATTGATGCTCTTAATCTAATTTATGATGAGGAGATAGTTCATGTAAAAAAAGGAGATTTTTGGTTTAAGTATTTATGCCAAAAAGAGGGCTTTGAATATTCAATTTATTTTAAGATATTGGAAAAATATAAGATTTTAGATAAACATAGACCCCATGTAAATGTTGTTGCAAGACAGGAAGCAGGGTTCTCTTGCAATGAGCTAAAGATGTTAGCTAATGTGGAATGTGAAAACAAATAAGAACATAAAACCTTACAAAATAATTAAATTTTTAACATAATTTAAAAACAACACAAAACAACGTAAAAAAATATACTGTGTTTAAAATAAGATTTAATGAAAAGAGAGTATAATATCACCGTATCCAATAAATAAAGTGAAATAATATGCAAAATACAATAGAGTTTTTTAAACCATCAATTCAAGATAATACAAAACAATATATAGATGACGTTCTAACATTTTCTGATAACAAAAAAGTTGAGAAGTTAGAGAACTCATTTAAAGAGTTTATCGGGTGTAAACATGCACTTGCTACAACAAGTGGAACTTCTGCATTGCATTTAGCAATGTGTGCTTTAGATTTTAAAAGGGGAGATAAAGTTATTTGTAGTATTAATGTCTTTCCTTCAGTTCCCCAATCCGTGAGACATTTTGATGCTGAACCAATTTTTGTTGATATTGAGAGTAAAAATTACAATATTGATTTAAATAAATTAGAAGAAGCATTAAAGAAAAATCAAAGTAAAAAGCTAAAAGCGATTATCCTTAATCATATGGCAGGACATATACTTGATTTAGAAGCAGTCTATGCTTTAGCAAAAGAGTATAATGTTAAAGTGATTGAAGATGCGTCCAATGCAATGGGTGCAGAGTATAATGGAGAGTATATAGGAAATACAGGAGCTGATATTACTATTTTCTCTTTTGCACCCCATTTGTGTAACTCCTTAACCAATGCTGGTATGTTAATAACCAATGATGACAAAACCTATGAAAGAGCAAAGCTTTTAGGTTTTAATGGTATGCAAGGTAAAGAGTGTGATCAGTTTGGTAACATCAACTATATTTATGATGTTGTTGATATTGGTTGGAAGTATGATTTAGGGCAACTAGAAGCTGCCTATTGTTTGGCTGATTTTGAAGCCTTGAAAAAGAACATCAAAAGAAGACAAGAGATTGCTTCTAAGTATACTAAACTTCTTGCCAATATAAATCATGTAAATTTACCTGTAATGGATGAGGGGAGTGTCGCGACTCAATATATCGTAGAGATCGATAAAAACCGTGACCACTTTGTAAATGAGCTTAAAAAAGAGGGTGTTACTATATCAGTTCACTATATGCCTCTTCATTTAACTGAGTACTATAAACAAAAATATTCTATGAAAGTTTTTGCTTACTCAGTTGCTCTTGGATGTTTCCAAAGAGTGATGTCTTTACCTATTTATCCTTCATTAACAGATGAAGAGGTAAATCGTGTATGTGATGCTGTTAAAAAAGTAGCAAACGAACACATATAAGGTATTCAATGAGTACAATAGTTAGCTCTTTTTTTGAGCGACTCTTCTTTAAGCCCAATCTTTTTGATTGGGTTTTAATTTTTCTTTTTTCCCCTTTATCTATTTTTTATGCTTCCCTTATGTTTTTACGACGTGTTTCGAGTATTAAAAAACGATATCCTCTACCCCTTATTAGTATTGGTAATTTAACTGTTGGAGGTAGTGGTAAAACGCCATTCGTGATTGCTTTGGCATCACGGTACAAAGATGTAGCTATTGTTTCAAGAGGTTATGGAAGAGAGAGTAAAGGTTTGATTGAAGTTTCACGAAAGGGTGAAATATTAACAGATGTGCTTCATTCTGGTGATGAACCGATGCTTATGGCAACATCTTTACCTCATGCTTCTGTCATTGTGAGTGAAAACAGAGAAAAAGCGATTGAGTTAGCTATAAAAAATGGGATAAAAATAATATTTTTAGATGATGGATTTAATCGTGTTAATATTGAAAAATTTGAGATTTTACTTTTTCCTCAAACCATCAAAAATTATTTTCCTTTTCCCTGTGGACCTTTTCGTGAATTTTATTTTTCTAATTTTTTTGCCCATTTAAACCTTTATGAAAATAAAGATTTTAAAAGAACTGTACAAACCATCAATACAACAAAAAAAATGTTGTTGGTAACAGCCATCTCAAATCCTGAACGATTAAATCCTTTTTTACCTAAAAAAAATATAGTGGGTAAATTTTTACTTGAAGACCATGCTTATTTTGAAGAATCTGTACTCAAAGAGAAAATGGATGAAAGTAATGCTACTTCTCTTTTAGTGACAGAGAAAGATAAAGTAAAAATGCAAGGCTTTAAGTTACCCCTTTCAGTTATGCAGTTAAAATTAGAGATTAAAAATGAAATTTTAGAAAAAATTGATAATTATATTGGAGAGTTTAAATATGAAAAGTAAAATTGATATTGTAAAAACCCTATTGGATGCCTTGCCTTATATTAAAAAGTTTGCAAATGAAAAGGTGGTTATAAAGTATGGAGGTTCGGCTCAAACTTCTGAAGAGTTAAAACAGCAGTTTGCCCAAGATATCGTTTTACTTCATACTGTAGGGATGAAACCAATTATTGTTCATGGTGGTGGAAAAAGTATTACCACTTTACTTGCCGATTTAGGGGTAGATACCAAGTTTGTTGATGGACAAAGGGTGACCACCAAAGAGGTGATGCGTATCGCTGAAATGGTACTGAGTGGAGAGATTAATAAAGATATTGTTTCACTCTTAAATAACCAAGGTGGTTCAGCCATCGGTATTTCAGGAAAAGATGCAAATTTACTGGAAGCTGTACCAAAAGATTTTGAAAACTTTGGATATACAGGCACAATTCAAAATGTAAATCCTAAAATAGTTAATAATATTATTGAAGATGGTTTTGTTCCTGTTATTGCACCCATCGCTTCAGCACCAACAATCGGTCATCCTGGTTTTAATATCAATGCTGATTTGGCAGCAAGTAAAATTGCTATCGCGTTAGAGGCTAGAAAAATACTCTTTTTAACCGATACAAAAGGGGTACTAGACAAAGATATGAACCTTTTACGTAACCTTGACATTCAATCAACCGAAGCATATAAAGCAGATGGAACTATTCAAGGTGGAATGGTACCTAAAGTAGATGCTTGTATTGAGGCACTTCGTGGAGGTGTAAAGAAAGCTCATATTATTGATGGAAGAGTTGAACACTCTATACTTTTAGAGATTTTAACCTCTTCTGGTGTGGGAACTTGTATGCAACTTTAATAGAGTTCTTGCAAAACTAGGAAACGATAGCTTTATCTTCATCTTGTTCGGAGCTGAAGCCTCCAATTCTAAAGACTTTTGTAAGATGTTTAATTGCTTTAATTAAAAAAACTTAGAATTTTATCAAATAAGTTACATGAATTATTGATTAAGAATAAAGTTCTATTTTTAAGACTCAGAGCTAATCTTTTTATGTGTATACTCTTTTCATGAAAGAAAGCATAAAAATATTTTCCAAAGACCTTAAGAACTCATTTAAAGACTTACTACCCATTATTATTGTGGTAGCATTCTTTCAGACATTTATTATCCAATCTATGCCTAAAGATTTGACTTCGATTGTTATTGGACTAACCATCGTTGCTGTTGGGTTGGCTCTTTTTATTAGAGGGCTAGAGTTGGGTATTTTCCCTATTGGTGAAAATCTTGCCATAGATTTTGCCAAAAAAGGTTCAACTTTTTGGTTGCTTCTTTTTGCCTTTACCATTGGTTTTGCCACCACAGTTGCTGAACCAGCATTGATTGCTATTGCAGAGAAAGCTTCGGTTATTTCAGGAGGACTTGTTAATGCTTTCTGGTTAAGGATGACCGTGGCATTTTCGGTTGGTTTTGCTATCTCTTTGGGGACACTTCGTATTTTATTGGGACATCCTATCCAGTACTATATTATCTCAGGGTATATCCTTGTGGTATTGGTGACTTTCTTTGCTCCCAAGGAGATTATCGGTTTAGCCTATGACAGTGGAGGGGTAACCACCTCAACGGTAACTGTTCCCTTGGTTGCTGCGTTAGGTATCGGTTTGGCTTCTAGTATTAAGGGGCGTAACCCTGTGATAGATGGTTTTGGTCTTATCGCTTTTGCTTCATTGACTCCCATGATATTTGTCCAAATCTATGGAATTGTTGTTTATTCTATGGCTGACAGTTCATCTGTTGCACCTCTTGTTTTTACCGTAATAGATACAACAAAAGCAGTGGTTGAAGTTAAACCATCATTTTCTATTCTAAATATGTTTTTAGAATTGCTTGGAGTTATTAAAGATATCACACCAATTCTAATCGTTATTTTCTTTTTTCAATATACCGTAATTAAAAAATCTGTTCCCCATTTACCTAAAATTGTGACAGGTATTATTATGGTTATTTTCGGTCTTTATGCCTTTATTGTTGGGTTAGAGATGGGTCTTTTCCCTATTGGTGAGAGCATTGCCAATGACTTAACAAGTCAAGACAATAACTTACTTATCTATCTTTTTGGTTTTATGATTGGTTTTTCAACCACCATGGCTGAACCAGCTTTGTTAGCAATAGCGATTAAGGTTCAAGAGATTTCTGAGGGTGTGATAAAGCAAAATGTATTAAGAATTGTGGTAGCATTAGGGGTAGCAATTGGTATCTCTTTGGGTTCTTATCGTTTGGTTCAAGGTGATCCGATTCATTATTATATTATCGTTGGATACTTATTTGTTATTATTTTGACCTATTTTGCCCCAAAACATATTATACCCATCGCCTATGATACAGGTGGGGTAACAACTTCAACAGTGACTGTTCCCTTGGTTGCTGCATTGGGTATTGGTTTGGCGACAAATATTGAAGGGCGTAATCCCTTGATAGATGGATTTGGTCTTATCGCTTTTGCCTCACTTTTTCCGATGTTAACCGTAATGGGTTATGGTATTTATGCAGAATATAAGACGAACAAAATAGAAAAAGAAAAGGAAGAACGTAGATGAAGTTTACAGCACTCGTAGCGATTATTGATGACAAAGATGAAGAGAAAGCAATAGATGTTGCCAAAGAAGCAGGGGCAGGTGGGGTTACCATTATTCATGGTAAAAACATCGGTCTTGAAGAGAAAAAAGTCTTTTTTGGTTTGACATTAGAAGAGAATGTTTCGGTACTTTTATTTGTGTTGCCACGAAGGCTTTCGATGAAAGTTATGAAAGCGATTCGTGTTGAGTTGAACCTTGACAGTGCAAAAAATGGTGGGTTGATTTTTACGTTACCATTGAGTCATGTTGCAGGTTTAGATACCAATGAACTTCATAAGTTCGAAGACAATATTAAGTCAATGATATAAGGAATAAAAATGTTAGTTGAAAATGTAATGACCCCATCAGAAAAGTTGATTAAGGTTTCACCTATGTCAACCGTAAGAGAAGCATTAGAGTTAATGAAAGAGCATAAAGTTCGTTCTGTAATTGTTAATAAAAGTGTGGATGATGGTGCTTATGGTTTGGTAACTTTTAAAAATATTTTACAAAGCATTGTTGCTGAAGATGGTGATATTGACCTACTCAATGTTTATGATATCGCAGCGATTCCAGCGATTTCGGTTTCGGGGAAATTAAACATTCAGTATGCCTCTAAAATGATGGTCAACAGAAGTATAAAGCGTTTGTTGGTGATAGACAACAATGAGTTAAAAGGTATTTTGACCATGTCAGATATTATTGAAGTGTTGATGGAGAGTGTAGGGTAGTCTTACCCTTAATGCCAATGAATTAAGGAAAAGACCTAAATATAAGCGAGGCTAAAGCCGTCGATTCCACATATGCCAATCGGTATATTCGGAATCGGCGTGTTTACACCCGAACTATGAATTGGTCAAAAAAAGCTTAAGTCATTGGCATTGGTCTTACCCTATACTTCCTTTGGAGATATTTCTCATGGATAAATCATGAGGATAGTCTCTCTCTTTACAGAGTTGTTGAGCGTAATTATTTACTTCAAGCTCTGTTAAGTTTTCCAGATACTTCATATCTCTTCCCCCTTGAACCGATTCTCCTAAATAGTTAAGCTTTATAAACTCTTTTACAAGGGCATCCACCATCTGCATAACCGAAGATACCTTTACTATTTCACATCGTGCATAATATTCTGTTGGAAATGAAACTTCTGCTACACGTAGGGTAGGGTCATCTCCTGGAATTTGCTGAGCTCCAAAAAGAGGTTTTGACCCAACTATTGCAGATGAAAATTCAGGGATAAACTGAGAAAGATGCTCTATAGCAGAAGTGGTTCTTTTGGCTGTCTCTTCCTCTTTCCATGAGTTTTCTATCTTTTCTATAAAGTCTTGTCCTAGTTCAGGTTGACAACTTATTTTGCTATTGGAGACCAAGCCATCTTCATAAAGTGTAATCTCATGGGTCATCCCATGGAGTTGAAAGTAACCATTGGGGTAAGGGGTAAACTGTCCCATCCCTTGTGGTGTTCCACGTTCCCCATGAAAAATTATTTCAGGGAAAAGGGTGTTTTCATGTTTTTTCCATCGACTCACATAGGCTGCTTTAAACTCCACCATCCGTTGACATGGAGCATTTAACATATCATCTATTTTTCCTGTTCTAAACCCTGAAGCATTGATAATATAGTCAAACTCCTCTTGTTTTTCTTCCCCTTTTTTATAGCTGATGTTCCACTTTTTATCATTTTTATCCTCTGTAATATCTATCACAGAAGTTTGAGTATGTAGTGTTACCGTTTTCTCTTTTTTCAGTGCCAACATCGCCCCTGAAGCCAATCGAAAGAGGTTTAGCCCATACTCTTGAACCATAATCAGAGGAAACTGTATTTTTTCTAGGTCAATGTTTTGTGCCACAGGTATCATCCATTCATCACAACTTGAAGGCTTCTTTTTAATGGTTTGCTTTTGTAGTGATTTTAATTCCTCTTTCCCATAGAGTTTATAGTAATCTTTACTTTCACCCAAAACTTTATTTTCTTCATCTGTTTGAATCAGCTCTTCATATTCACTTTTAAGTAATCTTAATCGAGGCAATAAATCATTTGGCGTACTTTTGTCGGTCGTTGGTAAAACAATTACAGTAGGACGATAATCAACCACAAATGGGTAAAATCGTAAAAAATCTATAGATTGTTTGAGTAGGGTAACACACTGTTTGTCAGAGATTTCACGATACAGGTTACCCCCAGCATGAAGGTGACAAAATGGAGGACCACTTACAAGGCTTTGTTCTTTTTCAAAGAGTGTCACATCCATCCCCAGTTGACCCAAATAAAGAGCTGAGGTTACCCCTGCAACGCCCCCACCAATAATGGCTATTTTTACTTTGTTTGACATAAATTTTTACCTAATCTATAAATGTTGTAAGTATATCGGCGAAATCATCAAAAACAATACTTGGATTGTAAACACCAATATCTTCACCATAATTATAACCATAGGTAAGCCCAATAGTTTGCATGTTACACGCGTTACCTGCCAAGATATCATTTTTAGAGTCACCAATCATCACAGCCTCCTTTACAGAGATATCCATCTCCTTACAAACATGAAGCAGTAGCATCGGGTCTGGCTTTTTCTTTTCCAAACTGTCCCCACCTAAAATAAGTTCAAAAAATTCTAAAAGTTTGAGTTCTTTTAAAATGGGTTCTACAAAGGCAAAAGGTTTGTTGGTGACAATGGTTAACTTGTAACCATACCCCTTTAAGCTCTGTAATGTTTCTCGAACATGAGGGTAAGTAACTGTTTCTACAGCCAAATTTTTGGCATAAAAAGCCAAAAAAATCTTTAAAGCCTCTTTCCATTCTTTCTCTTTGATAGTTTCATCTATTTCAGCCGATCCAGACAAAGCACGTTTGACAAGTATCTCTGCTCCATTTCCCACCCAATAGTGTATGGTATCGCTAGAAAAGGTCTCACGATTTAATGTTTTAAGCATGTGATTTATTGCCAATGCCAAGTCAGGAGAGCTGTCAATAAGTGTCCCATCTAAGTCAAATATAATAACTTTTTTATTTGTAAATTTCACGTTTAAAAACCTTGGTTTAATTTTTTGAAGTATACTTAAAGTTTATGTTGTATAGTTTTAATTTTTCAATATTTTCGTCGGCTGAAGCCAACCTTACAGCTTTCAACCTTTAATAGAGTTCGGGACAATGGTTGGCTTCAGCCGACGCATTAAAAGCAACCTCATGCAAATCAACAGCACAGTGAAGAACACATTGAAAAACACCTTTGTAACCGAACTACACAACCAAAACAACTAAGAGTCAAATACTCTTACTTAAAGTAACAATGTAACTCCTAATAGTATAGAATACTTTAACAAATTATTTAAACTAATAGGAGACATTCATGTCATTACTAGCAGATTACAGAAAACACACAGAAGAGCGTGCAACACTTGGTGTTCCACCTTTGGCACTAACAGCTGATCAGGTAGCTGAATTAGTAGAACTACTTAAAGCGTCTCCAGTTGCAGATGCAGATTACGTTATGGA
>Ga0256826_1001380_pt1 | contig 15114 bp, 15 predicted proteins | sample CV79metaG_FD_185975 | JGI IMG/M metagenome (GOLD analysis project Ga0256826, IMG submission 185975) | Hydrothermal vent microbial communities from East Pacific Rise, Pacific Ocean - CV79 | ecosystem: Environmental > Aquatic > Marine > Hydrothermal vents | place: Pacific Ocean: East Pacific Rise...
TTTTCTCTGTCACTTCAAACTCAGAACCATAACTTAAACGCTGTTGTAGACCACCTCTTGCCGTTAAATCTACTACTACACCTAATTTTTCACTAACGATACTACTCTCTATTTTTCTATAGATCTTATATGCTATATCTTCAGCATTTAAAGTCAAAGAGCGAAGAGATGTAATGTAGCGTTTAAAATCAATGCTATTAAAACTCTCTCCTAATGACTCAAATTTCACATATAATGAACCTCGATATGGTTGACCACTTTGAGCTAAAAAAAGAAGTTCATTTGAGTGAAACTCAACTCTTGTCTTTTTTCTAATCTTTACTACTTTTAACTTCATCTATCCAACTCTTTGTGGGTTTATATTGGCGTTTAAAAATCGATGATCATATATTTTCTTATACTTTTCATCATCATTCGAGTAAAAGAAACGAGGATGGATACTAATGTTACCACGAGGATAAAAAAGACCCACAATTTCTAGATATTTTGGTTTCATTAATGCCACTAAATCTTTACCGATTTTATTGACAACATCTTCGTGAAATTCACCATTATTTATAAAACTAAAAAGATAGAGTTTCAAGGATTTACTCTCCACCATCTTTACATCAGGAATATAATTTATAATAAGAGTTCCAAAATCAGGCTGATTTGTAATAGGACATAGCGATGTAAACTCATCTGCATTTAATGTGACCCAGTAATCATTCCCCTGATGAGCATTTTCAAATGTCTCTAAAAGCTCAGGAGAGTACTCATACTTATACTCAGTATTACCAGCACCTAATTGTGATAACTCTTCTTCTCTATTCATCTTCTATCTCTATCTTAAATTATTTACCGTATTATATCCAGTATTTAAATTAAAATTCAAAAATTATGGATTAAAGGTTCATTTATAAGTGTCAATATAGATAAGCTAGAAGTTTTAGTATTTTTAAAAAAGTTGTTTGAAAGTATTATAGAGATTTAAGTCTTCAAGTGGTGGAGAATGAGAGATTCGAAAAAACATTACCCAGAAATTACTCTTTTTTACTCTTTTTTGCTATACTTTCAGAGTACAAGCATGACAAATCTTTAGTTTGATTAACTACCAAACATTAAAAGTTTGAATTAGGTTAGGACTTCGGTCTTAGCCTTTTTTTTTGCCAATTTTTTGGTAAGGTTGGGGTGGGTGTGGACTTTTAAATAAAGGTTCTGTCATGCTTGACAACCTAATGATAGTCTTTTTAATATTAATGGTCTTCGCACCCTCTTTATATTAATCAAAACGGAGGGATTAGTTACCCCTCTGACTATTATTTATATCTTCATTGGTATCACTTGATATTCTATAATCTCATTATTTTCTTGAATATAAGTATATGCACTTTTAGTTAAACACTCTTTTTGTGTTACATATAATATTTTCATTTTATATTTTTTAATCAGTTCCCAGAATTCTTTATTTTCTTTTAAATATTCTCGAACATCTGTTCTTGTTGCTTTTACTTCTTTATGATTAATTTTCCATATTTCCCAATTTTTACATTGGACAAAGTAAATACATTCTTCTTTTTTTACAAATAGGTCTATACTATTATCTTCATTACCTTTTTCTTTTCCATGCTCCCAAACATAATATCCATTTTCTTTAAAAAAACTAGCTATATATGTTTCATATCTATCCCCTTTTACTTTCTTCTCTTTTTTAGTCATCGGTCTAGTTTTTATTTTATTAGTTTTTAAATTTTCTATAACATTTATTAATTCTAAATTATTTTTTATTTTTATATCCCAATGAATATAATTAATACCCATATAGATACCCTCTTTTACATTTCTCTTTTTACCCTCGGCTGTTGCCATCCATCCTTTTTTTTCTGATGGAACTATCCATTTTAATAATTGAAATGCTTCTTGTACTTGTTTATTGGTAATATTAAAATATTCTGCTAATTCTTTTGTTTTAATATATATAATTTTTTCATTGTATATTTTAGTTTTCTTTTTTTCAGAACTTGGTTGTTTTACTTCTTCTTGTTCTTCTTTTTGATGTCTTTTATTAATTTTCTCTTTATCCCTTTGTTCGGATTCCCATTCTTGTTTTTTTCTTTCATCTCTTTCAGGTAATTTCTTTTCTAAATATTTTATTATCCATATTATAAAACCTATAAAGAATAAACTTGTAAATATAAATAAGTAGTTCATTATAGACCTATCTCTGCAAGCTCTGCCGATATAAGATGGTTAAATTTCTGTATTTTATATTTGGGGAGTTTATTTATCAAGATAATTACCTTTTTTGTTAACTATAACTGTAATAGAAGTATCTTAATATACGAATATAGTAAGCTGAAAATTTTAGTATTTTAAAAAATTATTTGAAAGTGTTTAAGATAGATATTTAAGTCTTCAAGTGGTGGAAAATGAGAGATTCGAACTCTCGGTACAGTTACCCATACGCATCCTTAGCAGGGATGTGGTTTCAACCGCTCACCCAATTTTCCGTTTGAAGACCGTAATTATAATGGGTTAATTATAATATATAGCTTAAAGTAACTCTAAAATTCGTTTTACAACATCAGAAGGATTTTCTGCTTGATAAATAGGACGACCAACTACTATAAAATTTACTAAAGACTCTTTTGCAAACGCCACATCAGCTACCCTCTTCTGATCTCCAGCATCTTCACCAAAAGGACGAATACCAGGAGTAAGTGTCATAAAATTTTCATTTGTAATACTTTTAATAGATGCCGATTCAAACGCCGAACAAACTACACCATCAAGACCACTCTCCATTGCATCCTTTGCAAACTGATCAGCCTTAGATGCGATATCTTTTTCATATACAGCTACAAATTCATCCTCACTAAATGATGTAAGAGCAGTGACTGCTAAAACGATAGGACGAGTCTCATACTTCTCTAAACGCTGCATTACAGTCTCCATTGCACGTTTTCCAGCACTCGCATGAACATTAAACATATCCACACCAAGCCCCATGATAGACTCAGCTGAATCAGCCATAGTATTTGGTATATCGTAAAGTTTTAAATCTAAAAATATTTTAAAATCAGGATTGATTTTTTTGATAGCTTTTAAAAACTTTTCACCATCTCGGATGTAAGTACGAAGTCCAACTTTTAGCCAAACATCATGAGATTTAATCTTCTCAATTAAATCAAGGTTCTCTTTTTTAGTAGGTAAATCTAGTGCAACACATAATTCCATAATATCTCTTTTATATTTTAAGTAAAGAATTATAGCAAAATACTCTCTTAACATTCGATTAACATTAAAGTTATATCATTTCTATATATACATTTAATAAGGATGAATTATGAAAAAAATTATTTTAACTACACTCTTACTCGGTGGTGCTCTTTTTGCACAGAGTGCTGAAGAGATCATAAATGCAAATGGTTGTTTAGCATGTCATGCAGTTGCAAGTAAAAAAGCAGCTCCTGCATTTGCAGGAATTGGAATGAGAAATAAACGTTTTGAAGGTGCAAACGCCAAAGCGACTATTGTCAACAGTATCAAAAATGGTTCACATGGTAAATATCCTATGTTTTCTAACAGTGCAATGCCAGCCTTTGCAGGACTTAGTAATGAAGAGTTAAGTAGTGTAGCTGATTATATACTATCACAATCATCTAAAGCAAAAGGTCATGCTGGTCAAGGCATGGGAAGAGGTATGAAATAATGAAATATCCTGAATTTTTTGACTCAATCGAAACAATTATTCTCTACGATGACTTAAGTAAATTTCTCGGTGTAAGTGATGACGGTATCATCAACTTATCTTACCTTGATATAGTAAAAACAGCTGGTCATAGTTGTGCAACGGTTGGCGGAGCTTACCTTATCGCGCTCAAAGGTCTACAAGCACTCTATCCTGAAAAACATCCAGTAAGAGGTGAGATCAAAGTTGAAATTAAAAAAGCTACTACAGATGATAACGCTGGTGTAGTTGGATGTGTCCTTTCAAATATCACAGGTGCTACTACAGACTACGGTTTTGGTGGTATCCCAACTGGAAAATACAACAGAAGAGAACTTCTCTTTTTTGAAGCAGATATAGAATCTGATGTATGTTTTACACGTTTAGATACAGGTAAAAAAGTGTGTGTAAACTACAAACCACAAACAGTTGTTAATCCTATGAAAATTTTAAAAAGTGCTATCATGCCTGATGCGAAACAGGAAGATATTAAGAGCTTTCCACAGAGATTTCAAGATATGGTAAAAACTGTTTTTGAAAATGCGGATAAGGTTATAGAGATAAACGAGTAGTATAATTTTAGAGTAGTAAACGGTTTTAACCGTTTACCATCTCTTCAAGTGTAGCAACAATAGAAGGATCTTCTAATGTTGAGATATCTTGAGTGATTTTTTCACCCTTTGCGATAGTTCTTAAAATACGACGCATAATTTTTCCTGAACGAGTTTTTGGTAAACCAGGTGCAAAAACCATATCATCACAAATCGCGATATTTCCTATCTCTTTCTTGATAACACCATTGATAGCTTTTACCTCAGCAACCTCATCAGCTACACCATCATCAGATTTTAAAACGATGTAAGCGAAGATACCCTCACCTTTAAGCTCATGGGGTTTCCCAACAACTGCAACCTCAGCTACATTTGAGTGTTTTTTGATAGCCGCTTCAACCTCAGCAGTTCCCATACGGTGACCACTTACATTGATAACATCATCAGTACGACCTGTGATAGTTATGTACCCATCTTCATCATATCTAGCACCATCACCCGTAAAGTAAACAGCCTTGCCATCTTTTGTCACATCACCGAAATATGATTTTTTATAACGCTCTTCATCGCCCCAAACGCCACGAATCTGTGCTGGCCAAGGTTTAGTGATACACATATAACCAGTCTCACCAACATCCATCTTCTCACCAGTAATAGGGTCTAAAATCTCAGCCATAATTCCAGGAAGTGGAAGTGTCGCACAAGCAGGTTTGATAGGAGTAGCCCCAGGGAGTGGAGAGACTATATGTCCACCAGTCTCAGTTTGCCAATATGTATCTACGATAGCACAGTTACTTGAACCAACCTCTTCGTAGTACCATTTCCAAGCAGGAGGATCGATAGGCTCACCAACTGTTCCAAGTACTTTAAGGCTTGAAAGGTCATACTTTTTAGGCTCATCTTCACCCATTTTGTGTAAAACACGGATGGCTGTAGGAGCTGTATAGAACTGATTAATACGATGGTTTTCAACCATCGCCCAAGGACGACCAGCATCAGGGTGAGTAATAACACCCTCAAACATAACTGTAGTTGCACCCATAGCTAAAGGTCCATAAACTATGTAAGTATGCCCTGTAATCCAACCAACATCAGCAGTACACCAGTAAGTATCATTCTCTTTAACATCAAATACCCACTCCATAGTCATCTGCGCCCATAAAATATACCCAGCGGAGTTATGTTGAACACCTTTTGGTTTACCAGTACTTCCTGAAGTATAAAGTAAGAATAGAGGGTCTTCAGAGTCCATCGGTTCAGCTTCACATTTTGAAGATTTGTCTTTGATTAACTCATTATAAGAGTAATCACGACCCGGTTTCCAAGTTACATCTTCGTTGTTACGCTCAACTACGAGAACTTTCTCAACTGGCGTTTCACCTTCAAGTGCAGCATCAACCACAGGCTTAAGCATATATGGTTTAGTCTTACGAAATGCACCATCAGCAGTGATAACTACCTTAGCTTCTGCATCTTCGATTCTATCTTTGAGTGCTTCAGAAGAAAACCCACCAAATACGATAGAGTGAATAGCCCCTATTCTCGCACAAGCAAGCATCGCATATGCAGCTTCAGGAATCATAGGCATATAGATAACAACACGGTCACCCTTAACAACACCAAAGTCCTCTTTCAAAAGGTTAGCAAAACGATTTACATTTTTGTAAAGGTCAAGATATGTGATAGTCTGAACATCACCACGGTCACCTTCAAAGATGATAGCCGCTTTATTTTTACGTCTGTCTAAATGACGGTCTATACATTGGTGAGCAACATTAAGTTTACCACCATCAAACCACTTTACAAAAGGAGCCCTAGACTCATCTAAAACATTTGTAAATGGCTCAATCCAGTCTATTTTCTCTTTTGCAGCATCGCCCCAAAAACCTTCATAATCATCAGTAGCTTTTTTCATGAGTGCATTGTACTCATCCATACTACCTATATTGGCATTTTTAGCGAACTCTGGGTTTGGTTGAAATATTTGTTTTGACATATTTTTGCCCCTATATTTTATTGTTGAAAAATTATATCTTAGGAAAAATTTATCTTTCCTTGCATTTTTCATTTTATAATATTTTAAAGTTTTTATAAGATTAAATAAGAGATACCTAAAAGTAAGAAAAATATTTATAATTATTTCTAAATACTCACAAAATATGCTATTATTCTTCTAATCATGAATATAAAATTAAAAACATTTCTTATAATTATTGCTACTCTTATTTTAACTATAATGTTTCTTGTACTAATTGAAATTTATAGACTCTATCAAGTAACGACTGATCTTGCCGTTATTGAACATGAACGTTATGAGATGACACTTAAGGCTGATGAGCTTAGACAGAGTTCTGATGATCTCACACGAATGGCAAGAACATATGTCATAACAAAAGATGTAAAATTTAAAAACATATATTATAAAATTTTAGCAATACGTAATGGAAAAGCTCAAAGACCAAAATTTTATGAAGGAATTTACTGGAACCTTTCTAAAAATAATAGAGAAAAGTATCACCCTTTACAAGATCCCAAAGCACTTGACAAGGAAATGTCTCAACTTCCATACTCTTCATTTGAGATAGAAGAACTCAAAAAAGCTAAAGATAATTCAGACGAACTAGCAAAACTTGAGATTCAAGCTTTTAAAAATTTATCTATAGATATATTGTACTCTCCAAAATATTATATGGCCAAAGAGAAAATAATGTTACCAATAGATCATTTTTTAAGCTCTTTAAGAAAACGAACCCAAAAAGAGATTGAACAAAAAAACTTTTTAATTAGTCAGATTTATAAAGAGATTTTCACTCTCTTTTTTATCGCTTTTATAACTATAATTATTGTTATATATGTTACAAAAAGAAAAATACTACAGCCAATAGAGTATCTGCATAGTGCTATTTTAGCGTTTAGAGAGAATCGGACTATTACTAAAAAGAAGAAATTTTATAAAGATGAGATAGGAGCAATGATTTCAGAATTTTTTCATATGAAAACAAAAATTTCCCAAGATAAAGAAAAACTCCATAAACTAGCGACAACTGACCCGCTCACTCAAATATATAATAGACGGGCATTCTTTGAGATTGCTCAAGCTTTTTTTTCACTCTCTCAACGTGAAAACCATTCACTCTCAATTTTAATTTTAGATATAGATTTTTTCAAAAAAGTAAATGACACCTATGGACATATAAAAGGTGACCAGATACTCAAACACCTTGTAGAAACAGTACATACTACCATAAGACTACGTAAGAGCGATATATTTGCTCGATATGGTGGAGAAGAATTCATAATTATGTTAGCTAATACAGGACTAAAAGATGCTCAAAAAGTTGCTCAAAAGATTAATACTGTAGTTAATAACACTCCTTTTATAGAGGATAACCTTTCTATAAAAACAACCATAAGTATTGGATGTAGTTCTATATCAAAAATAGATACAGAGCTCAATGATATAATTAATAGAAGTGATGAAGCCTTATATAAAGCAAAAGAAAATGGTAGAAATAGAGTTGAAATAAAAGAATAGTTACAATCCTTTAAAAAATTTCACTATAATTGCAAAAATTAAAATAAGGCATGAAATATGTTTGGAAGAACAAAACTAAAAGATTACGAAATCACAGCAGAAGAGTCACTAAAACAGCAGTATGCAAAAGTAGATACAGCAAAAGGTGATATTTGGATTAAACTTTTCCCAGATGAAGCTCCTAACACAGTTGCAAACTTTGCACACTTAGCAAACACTGGTTTTTACAATGACTTAAACTTTCACCGTGTAATCCCAGGATTTATGGCTCAAGGTGGTTGTCCTACAGGAACTGGTACAGGTGGACCAGACTGGGCTATAGCTTGTGAAACATCAACAAACACTTCAGTACACCGTCCAGGGACACTCTCTATGGCACATGCTGGACCAAACACAGGTGGAAGCCAATTTTTCATCACTTTTGTTGATACTCCTCACCTAGATGGCGTTCATACTGTTTTTGGTGCTATTGAAGAGGATGATGAAGAGAGCTTCAAAGTTCTTTCTCAGATTCAAGGTCAAGATGCTATCAACTCTATCTCTGTTGTTGAAACAAGAGACTAGACTATACTATGTTAGTCCATATTTGCTGTAGTGTTGATAGCCACTTTTTTTTAGAAAAACTACAGCAGGACTTTCCAGAGGAGAAACTTACAGGTTTCTTCTACGACCCAAATATCCACCCCTATTCTGAATATCAATTACGTTTACTCGATGTAAAAAGAAGCTGTAAAAAACTAGGAATTGATCTACTCGAAGGCCAATACGATTATGAAAACTGGCTTCAAGCCGTCCGTGGACTTGAAAACGAACCTGAAAAAGGGGAACGTTGTGAAGTCTGTTTTGATAAGCGTTTTTCTGTAAGTGCAGAGAAAGCCTTAGAGCTTGGTGAGAAAAAAATTACCACTACCCTACTCGTAAGCCCCCTCAAATCACAAGAGCAACTCAAACGTGTTGGTGATGCTTTTTATGAGAAAAATGGTGTTGAGTTTATCGCAGTTGATTATAGAAGTGGTGGTGGCTCACAAGACCAAAGCCGTGTCACAAAAGAGGAACAACTCTATCGTCAAGATTACTGTGGTTGTATCTTTGGACTTACTATGCAAAGAGAGCAACAAGATAAACTTATGGATGAGATGTTCTCCCCCCTTTCAAACGCCATACTTCCAGCTTCTATCGAAGAGCGTATTGAAATGTACACTTACAGAAATGAGTTAGAAGATGAGGGAAAAGAGTATAAAATCATCAAACAGAAGTTTTTAAACTATAGACAGCTTAACTTCAAAGTTATCAAGGGTAAAACTAATGTGCTTGATGCTTATGCCCTAAGTTACTCTACTCTCCCACGAGAAAGAGCACAGGGAAGAGTTGAATATACACTTAATGATATTCACTATTTTAACCGTGAAGAGATTAAGTTTATCACTTTAGATTTTTACAATCAGATGAATAATACAGAGTATAAAAATATAAAAGAACTTATTTATAATCCTCTCTCTCTAGAGAAAGAGTTGGCATTTAGAACTTCTATAAATGCCACAGCTTACGACTTAACTCCTATAATCGTTATGCAGAAGATACCTGAAGGTAAACTTACAATCACACTTAAAACAAAAACTTATGATGATGTGAAAGAAAAGCTAATCATAATCTAATAATATTTTAGCTAAAATGTCTAAAATATTATTATACAAGGCTTTTTATTATGATTATGGATGTTATGGAAATTCAACAAATTTTACCACACAGATACCCTTTTTTACTAGTAGACCGTGTTACTGAACTTGCAAAAGGTGAGTCAATCAATGCTTTTAAAAATGTATCTATCTCTGAACCAGTTTTTCAAGGTCACTTTCCAGATCATCCTATCTATCCAGGTGTTATGATTTTAGAGGGTATGGCTCAGGCTGGTGGAATTTTAGCATTTGAAAGTATGGATATGACTAAGGATGAAGCTGCTCAAAAAGTAGTTTACTTTATGAGTATTGATAAAGCAAAATTCCGTGCACCTGTCCGTCCTGGAGATAGACTTGAGTACCGTATTACAGTTATTAAACAAAAAGGTGCTATTTGGATGCTTGATGGTAAGGCTTATGTAGATGACAAACTCGTATCACAGGCTGAACTTAAAGCTATGATAGTTGATAAATAGGTCTTAGAAATTATGTCAACTATATCTAAACTCGCTGTTATTGAAGATGGTGCAGTTATTGGTGAAAATGTAGAGATTGGAGCTTTTTGCTTTATCTCTTCACAAGCGATTATTGGCGATGGGACTACGATTGCACAAAATGCTTGTATTTATGGAAAAACAACTATTGGAAAAAACAATAGAATATTTTCACATGCTGTAATTGGTTCTATTCCTCAAGATTTAAAATTTAATGGTGAAGATGTTGAACTTATCATCGGTGATAACAACACTATAAGAGAGTTTACTCTTTTTAACCCTGGAACAAAAGGTGGTGGTGGTAAAACTATCGTTGGAAATCATAACCTTTTTATGGGTTATGTGCATCTTGGACACGATGTTATCATAGGTAACCACTGTATTTTAGCTAATGCAGCTACATTAGCTGGGCATGTTGAGCTTGGTGACTATGTAGTTATCGGTGGAATGACTCCTATTCATCAGTTTATTCACATTGGTGATTATGCTATGGTTGGTGGAGCTTCTGCTCTTGCACAAGATGTACCACCATTCTGTATGGCAGAGGGAAATCGTGCAGTTCTTCGTGGCTTAAACCTTACAGGTCTAAGACGAAAACTTGAACGTGAAGATATAAATGCCTTAAAATCTGCATATAGAGATCTATTTGAATCAGGACAACCATTAAAAGAGAGTGCTAGTAAATTACTAGAAGAGACAACAAATCATTATGTTAATGATTTATGCGATTTTGTTTTAAAAACAAAACGCGGAATTCCATTTGAGAGAAAAATGAATGATAAATAGACACTGTAGTTTTTGTGATGCAAAAGAGAGTGAAGAGAACCCTCTCATAGCAGGTAATGGCGTTTACATCTGTAAAAATTGTGTAGTATCTGCATATAAAATAATGTTTGGGGATGAAAAGTCAACTACTAAAGAGGAAAAAGAGCTTTTAGAAGCTGTCGATACTCTTATGACACCAAAAGAGTTAAACACTTTTTTAGGTGACTATATCATAGGACAAGAGAGAGCAAGAAAACTTCTATCAGTTGCTGTGTATAACCACTACAAACGTATCTTTAAAACTCACGATTTAGAAGATACAGAAACAGAAATTGCAAAATCAAATGTTCTACTCATTGGGCCAACAGGTTCAGGGAAAACATTGATGGCTCAAACTATAGCGAGAGTTTTAAATGTACCTATTGCTATAGCCGATGCAACAAGTCTTACTGAAGCTGGATATGTTGGTGAAGATGTAGAAAATATCTTAACAAAACTTATTCAAGCTGCTGATGGAGATGTAGAACGTGCACAAAAAGGTATCATCTTTTTAGATGAAGTTGACAAGGTAGCTCGTATGAGTGAAAACCGCTCTATCACTCGTGATGTAAGTGGTGAAGGTGTGCAACAAGCTCTTCTTAAAATCATAGAGGGTTCATCAGTAAACATTCCACCAAAAGGTGGTCGTAAGCATCCAAATCAAGAGTTTACATCTATTGATACTACAAATATTCTATTTATCTGTGGTGGAGCATTTGATGGTCTTGAAGAGATTCTTAAACGAAAACAGGGTGAAAATATTCTTGGATTTGGACATGATAAAAAGACTAAAGATGAAGCAAAACCTACTTTTGATATGGTTGAGCCTGATGATTTAGTTCATTTTGGTCTTATCCCTGAGCTTGTTGGACGTTTACCTATCATCGCCTCTTTAAGTGAAATTACAGAAGAGGATATGGTTCGCATCTTAACTGAACCAAAAAATTCACTTATAAAACAGTATCAAAAACTCTTCTCTATTGATGAAGTTGAACTAAATTTTGAAGATGATGCTCTTTTAGCAATTGCTAAAAAATCTATCAAACGTAAAACTGGTGCTCGTGGACTTCGTGCGATTCTAGAAGAGAACATGATAGACATAATGTACGAACTTCCTGAGTATGCAGGATATGAAGTACTTATCACTAAAGAAGTGATAGATGATGGAGCAGAACCTGTTTACATCAAAAAAACAACAAAAAAAACAGCATAAGGTAAGCAGATGATATTTAACAAAATAGTAGGGCTTTTTTCAAATGACCTCTCGATAGATTTAGGAACTGCAAATACAATCGTTATTGCAAAAGGTCGTGGTATCATCATCAATGAACCTTCTGTTGTTGCTGTAAAAACTGAAAAGTATGGTCAGACAAGAGTTCTTGCAGTTGGACATGAAGCAAAAGACATGGTTGGTAAAACGCCAGGAAATATCAAAGCTATCCGTCCTATGCGTGATGGTGTTATCGCTGACTTTGATATGACTGAAAAAATGATTCGTAAGTTTATTGAAAAAGCGCATGGTCGTTCTTCTTTAATCTCTCCTCGTATCATTATCTGTGTACCATATGGTCTTACACAGGTTGAGCGAAAAGCTGTTCGAGAGTCTGCACTCTCTGCAGGTGCAAGAGAAGTACTACTCATTGAAGAACCTATGGCAGCAGCTATTGGTGCTGGAGTAGATATTAAAGAGCCTCAGGGAAATTTAGTTGTAGATATTGGTGGTGGAACTACTGAAATTGGTGTTGTCTCACTCGGTGGTCTTGTTCTTTCAAAATCAATTCGTACTGCTGGTGATAAGATAGACCAAGGTATCATTAACTACGTAAGAAAAAAATACAATCTTCTTATTGGAGAACGTGTAGCTGAAGATATTAAAATAAATATCGGAACAGCAGTAGTACTAGATGAAGAACTTGTAATGGTAGTAAATGGTCGTGATCAAGTTGAAGGTCTTCTATCTTCTGTTGAACTTACAAGTGAAGATGCTAGAGATGCAATGAAAGAGCCACTTAAAGAGATAGCTGAAGCTCTTCGTGATGTTCTAGAGCAGATGCCACCAGACTTAGCTGGAGATATTGTTAATCATGGTATTATCTTAACAGGTGGTGGAGCATTAATTCGCCAACTTGATAAATATCTTTCAGACATTGTAAAAATTCCTGTTTTTGTTGCAGATGAACCACTTTTAGCTGTTGCTCGTGGAACTGGTCGTGCTCTTGAAGAAATAGATCTACTACAAGAATTATCTGAGAATGAATAAAGAGTTATTTGTTTACTTCTCTGTTCTAATTGCACTCTTAATGGGTGCATTTTTCTATAGTACCCCTATTCAATCCCCTGTTATAAGTTCTTTAAACTATATCAAAACTTCTTATCATAATGTTACACAATCTATTGACGATACAATAGATAAACACTTTTTTCAAGCAGATGAGATAGAAGATTTAAAAAAAAAATTACAGAAGTATGAAAATAATCATCTTGTTATGCAAGAGTTAGCTACTGAGATACAAGATCTCTATCAAATAGAAAAATCACCTTTACATTCTCATCCAGAAATCCAACTTATAAGAGCTATCTCTTATGAAAAATTTGGTAATTTCAATAGACTATGGATGGATATTCCAGACTATAACAGTTCCAAAATTTATGGTTTAACATATAATGAATATGTCGCAGGAATAGTTATAAACAAAGATGAGAAACCTCTTGCTCTTTTAAATAAAGATATAAAAAGTGCATATAGTGTCTATGTAGGGGACAATAATGCACCAGGTATTGCAAATGGAAATAATAAAGAGACATTAATGGTCAATTTTATTCCAGCATGGTACAAAATCAAAGAGGGTGATGAAGTTACTAGTTCAGGATTAGATAATATATTTATCAAAGGATTAAAAGTAGGTAAAGTTATATCTATTACTTCTTCACAGGGTTATCAACATGCCATTATAGAGCCTTACTACAAAGCTAATGATGTCAACTATTTTCACATGATAAAGGAAGTACGATGAGATATTTACTAATACTGCTATTTTTCTTCACACTAATAAGAGCAGATGATAACAAGCAAACTTTAACTGTTGGATTAGGTCCTTATATCCAGACACAACCCTATAAAGATACCGATGATATCTTACTAATATCACCTGTAGTATTTTATGATAATGGTATTTTTTATATTAGATGGAGTCGTGCTGGAGTCTATTTTTTAGGAAATAAGGGTGATGATTTCTCATGGGGAATCTCTCTTACAGTTCAACCTCGTGTTCAAAGTTTAGATCCCTCATCTTCAGAGACTCTTCAAGGTATCAATGAAAAGAAATCAACTTTTGAAGGTGGTTTAGCCTTAAGTCTTGCCTATAAAGATGCTTATGTTGAGAGTATGCTTTTAACAGATATATTAGATCATCATGATTCATGGATATTTAAAACAGAAGCTGGATACGATTTTGCATTTGGTGATTTAAAGCTATATCCAAGTATTATACTCATCTACCAATCTTCAAAATTTTTAAATTATTATTATGGTGTTACAGAAGAGGAAGCAAGTAGATCAGCTTTTAATTTCTACAGTGCCGATTCAGGTTTTCAAATAGGTGCTCAAACATATATTAAATATCCTATTACTAAGAATTTATCTACACTTGTAAACTTACGAGTTGACAAACTTCCAAAAACTGTAACAGACTCTCCTCTCATCGAAACAAATTTAATCTATTCTGGTCTAATATCTTTGATTTATACTTTTGAGTATTAAAACTCATCAAATTTTAAGTGCCTTTTGGCTATAATCTCTAAATTTTTAAGACATTATTCAAAAGGTAAAAAATGCCAAAACGCACCGACATAAAAACTATTTTACTTATAGGCTCAGGCCCGATTGTTATCGGTCAGGCTTGTGAATTTGACTACTCTGGTACTCAAGCTGTTAAAACTCTCAAAGAGGAAGGCTACCGTGTAGTTCTTATCAACTCTAATCCTGCAACTATTATGACTGACCCTGAGTTTGCAGATAGAACTTACATTGAACCAATCAAAGAAGATGTAATCGCTGAGATCATCAAAAAAGAGAATGTAGATGCCGTTCTTCCAACTATGGGTGGGCAAACAGCACTTAATGTTGCAACTTCTATGTATGAAAAAGGTATGCTTGAAGGTGTAGAGTTTCTAGGTGCAACTCCCGAAGCTATCCACAAGGGTGAAGACCGTTCAGCATTTAATGAAGCGATGATAAAAATCGGTATGGATTTACCAAAAAGTGAAAATGCTTATAGTGTTGAAGAGGCTATAGAAGTTGTTAAGAAGATTGGTTTTCCTGTAATCTCTCGTGCATCATTTACAC
>Ga0256826_1001381_pt1 | contig 15113 bp, 12 predicted proteins | sample CV79metaG_FD_185975 | JGI IMG/M metagenome (GOLD analysis project Ga0256826, IMG submission 185975) | Hydrothermal vent microbial communities from East Pacific Rise, Pacific Ocean - CV79 | ecosystem: Environmental > Aquatic > Marine > Hydrothermal vents | place: Pacific Ocean: East Pacific Rise...
AGTGCCATAGAAGGCTTACGAGTAGAGTGTGGCTCAGAAGAGCTCTACACTGGAGAGGAGGGTGAAGTAGTATGTGATACTTTTCCTCTAAGTGTATACCTAGGAGAGTTTAAACTAGGTGAAGTAGCGACACTTCCACTAGACAACTCACTCTACACTCAAGACCTACTCGGTGTAAGTCGTGGGGCTACTGCCTACCCAGAAGTGACAAAGATCTCTATGCTAGTACAGTCTCTAGATGAAGATGCTAACCCACTAAACGGCATAACACTAGCAGATGACACACTAGCACTTCTAGGTTCTCACCTCTCATACACTACCATACTTTCAGAACTATCGTTTGACGACATAAGCTACATAGTAGAAGATGTCATAGCAACACGACTCATGCAAAATGAAAACTCAAAACTCAAAGCCGTAGACTACAACACAGCCCAGAGTAACCTCACTACCAAAACAGCAGCAGCGCCAGCTCTTTCATACACACAACGCGCAGCAGGGAGAAGTCTATAATGAATCCGTTTAGAAATCCTTTAGGTGTAAGCCTAGGACTACTACTTTTAGCAGTAGTAGCATACTTCTACATAGTAGAAGCACCAAAACTCACAACTGTTACAACTAAGAAAGAAGTAGCTGTGAGAGCCACTGCCATAAACTATGAAGGAGCTATGGTAGTAAGTGAAGTAGATGACATAGACGACATCTTAGCAGAGCTAGAAGCGAACCCTCCTGCCGGTGGAGCGACTTTTGACATGGAAACCATGGCAAGAAGCATAACCGCTGAAGCACTCAAAGCATTCTCGGATTCAAAAGAGAGAGCACTACCACTAACTGCTCACTGGAATGTAGGTGAGTCAGAGGGTATGGACCCTATGTATATGCTCAGCCGTATAGAGTTAGGTGAGCACATATTAGTCTCATGGAAACTAGACCCTTACTACTCAGACACCATAGGAAGTAGCTACTACGAAGAGTCTGTAAAAAAAGCAGCAGAGCTTAACCTGCCACTAGTCTTCGTACTACCAGCTCCTGAGTCTGCTCTTACAAAAGAGAACTACTACAGAAGCCTAGAAGCTACAGAAAACCCAAATGTAGTAGACACAAACGGAGATATAGTAGAAAAACTAAGCCCTTTTGGCCCAGATGAACTCTGGAGTGAGATGGGTGAGCAGTGGGCGAGCACGGCTCTAATGGCTCAGCTACAAGAGTGGTACCCAAACCCACCTTTAGTAGTGTTTGTGAGTAAAGATGAAGCAGATAAACTACTCTGGAGCGAACTAGAAACTTCTTCTCGTTACCAAGAGAACTACCCAGCAGGAAAAGATGACTCTTTTAAACGCACACTCGTAGGTGCAAAGTGGATAGAGAAGTACCGCCAAATGCACGATGGTTTCAAAAAAGGTTTTACTCAAACACCATGGAAGGAAAATGTAAAGTTCGTAAGCTATAACAAACTCTCAGACAACCTAGGAACATCAAACGAGTGGATAAACAACGCAACCCTAACAAACCAGTACATGAACGTCTGGCCACTGACAGCAGATGGTGTAACCATAGACTTTAACCTACTAGGGGACAAAAGTGACACAAGTACAAATGCACCACACATACTAGCAAATAACCTCCCTTTTATGCTAAGCGAAGCAAAACTACAAAACCCAAGCTTCTCATACCAACTAAGCATAGATGACAACGAGAAGATAACAGATGTAGCAAGATACAGAGGACTCACCCAGTTTGCGCTATGGTTCTTAAGACCAAGTACTATCCGCCAAGCATCTTCTGCTACAACTGCAGAAGAGCTAGAGCCTATGTACCAAGAACTCTCAGACTCAGTGGAACTCATACACTACAACGAGCAACTAGCAAGCTTCTGGAGAGATGCAGAGCTAGTAAGTACAGGAGAGAGTGATTTAAACAAAAATATACCATCTCAGTACCAATATGACCCAAGAAAGTTTCTACTAGAGACAGATGCAAACCCAATAAAACCATGGGATGAAAATACAGCCATAAAGGTATGGTCTTTTGCACTTCTAAAAGGTGAATCACCAAATAGAGAGTGGCTAGTGTATGTTCAGTCTCCAGAGGGTAATATAAGTGATCTTACAGTAACTATACCTACGTATCAGGATATTAAGGTTGATAGTAGTGTTAATGGACAATTTTATATCCTGTCTGACGATTCTTTAATTCGTAATATTCCTAATGAAAACATTACCTCATTTGCTTTACATACAAGTAAGCAAATAGAAGAATTAAAATTAACAGTTGAAGATAAAATAGGAATACAATATGATGCATATGTTAATTTCATCAATCTAGCTGATAAAGCATTGACTAAAAATGCTCACCCTATAAGGACTTTAAAATCTTATCAATATTATACAGCAACACAAGAACAATTAAAACAAATGAATTTAGAACAATCTTATCTCGCCAATGATTCCAACTATGCATATCAACTTGCATTAGCATATCAGATTACATCGAACGATAAATATGCTTTAAAAGCTATTGAAATAATTAATGCTTGGGCATTAATAAATAAAGGTTATGTAGGGGTAGGCTTTGATGGTGATTCTACTAGTGATTGGAAAACAAAAAATTATTATAATCAAACTAATGCTGATTTAAATATGGCTAGTTCTGGAGCAAGTTTTATTCAAGCTGCTATATTATTAAAAAATTATGCAAAGTGGTCTCAAAACGATAAAGATAGTTTTACTAAATGGTGTGATGAGATTTATAGAAAGAATACAGATAAGTTTATTGGTTCTGAAGAGAGAAAGAATGAATGGCTAATCGGAAATGTTGGAGCTACTGCGAGGCTAGGTATATTGTTAGTACATGTTTGGGAAAATGACAAGGATGCTATTGTAAATGAAGATGTTCGTGTACTTAAAGAGATGTTAGATTTGCAGATTGAAACATTATCTGATTCTGGGTACAATATACCAGCTATGTTACCTGTGGAAGTCAGGAGAGGAGATAATGGAATTTGGTATACGGCATGGGCATTATCATCATTAACTACATCTATGCAGATTATAGCTAACGAAGTTGGTATTGACTTGTTTAAATGGAAAAATAAAAATAACTTTACAATAGAAGATGCTTTAAATCAATTCTTTTTATATGTAAAGAATCCAGAACAATGGCCTTGGTTAGATGGAAAAGGGAATACAAATACTGGAATTACAGAGTCAGGAAAAATAGTTCATAGACATACATGGGGTGGAAACTTATATGAAGCAATGTCTTGGAAGTATCAAAAACCACAATGGAGAGAGTGGTCTTCGAGTAATGAACCTACTACTTACTTTACAACACAGTTTAACTGGAATGTACCCAGTTTACTTCCTGTTGAAAATACTTTAGAGTAATAAATTTTAAAGTCTTTTCATTTTTAATAAAATGATAAACTTTATTAAAGTTAGTTGTCTACTAAATCTAGTAGGCTCTTTTAGTAATCTATAGAACCATTCAAGATGAAAATTTAAAAATATTGTGGGTGCACGTTGTTTGTATCCACCATATATATCAAAACTTCCACCAAGACCCATATAGAGTGCTGGGTGGACTTGAATTAGTTCATCCATAAGGAACTCTTGTCGAGGAGTTCCTTGAGCTATAAATATTATATCTGGTTGTAAATTTTGAATAGTAATTTTTAATTCTTCTTTTTGAGTTTCATTTATAAATCCATCTCGGTATCCAAGTATTTTAATACGTGGATACTCTTTTTGAAGTTTTTTTACAGTATTAGTAATAACTTCATTTGTACTTCCTATAAGATAAAAGTTTTTTTCAGTATGATACCTCTCTATAATATCTAGCCAAAACTCACTTCCTGGAATTTTAATTACATTTTTCACCCCTTTCTGTTTCAGTGCCATTACGGCACCAACACCATCAGGATAGCCTATATTATTATTTATAATTGTTTTTAGCTTTTCATCTTTTTTTAAAATTTTCTCAGCATTCATAGCAATAAGAATTTTTTTTTCATTTTTCAGTTGATCTAAAAATTCATCTTTATTTGTAAATGAATTTATTTTATAATTATTTATGATTTGGTAGTTCATTAATTTCCTTTTTTATTATAACTATGGGGTTATATATAATCCTACTTTAGTTTTCCTTATTAAATGTATTATAATAAAAGAGAGTATAAAAACAGCTAGAGCTGTAAGTGGTATCATATATAAAGTATTACCATTTAAAGAGCTTAACTCTATACCTATTTTTTTGCTTCTAAGGATATCTAAGAAGATAGGGTGGATCAAATATATACCTAAGCTTGCTTTACTAATATGCTTAATTATTAAAATAAGTGTAGGACTTGTAATTTTTAAACCTATATATTTTAATGTTATGAAAGAAAATATGGATACTATTATAGTAGTAAGGGTTAAATCTTCATAAAAATATCCATTAAATTGCATACTATTTTGACTCAGTAAGTATGTACCATTATAAATTATTCCTATACAAATAAGTGTACAAAGTATTGAAAATATAAATAGTTTTTTTGAAATTTTTTGAAAAATAGATTTATTAAATAATAAATATCCAAGAAGTACATAGCCTATATATCCATAAGTCATTGGAATGAAATCATATACTTCATAATTAGTGAATTTTTGAATAGTAGGTAAGACGGATACTGATAATACCCACAATAGTATAAAATAAATCTGTAGATTTGTGTTGGAATGACTAACAAATATTTTAAATATAGGAAGAAATAAATAAATACCTATAATCATATACAGATACCATAAATGATAATATTCAGGTCTTAGTAAAGATTTAAGAAAGTGATCAAGAATATTAAGATTATTTTTCAAGATAAAATATTTATATAATATATAAACAAGAGACCAGATAAGTAATGGTAGGAGAACTTTAAAAAAACGTTTTTTATAAAAAGAAGATAAAGACTCTGTCTTTGAATTCAAAAGTAAAGCTCCTGTAGTCATCAGAAAAAGGGGAACAGCCATTCTAGACATTGAATCATATAAGTTTGCAAAATCCCAATTATTTATATTAACTGCTGGGTATTGATAAAGTATAGGAGATGATGAATGAATAATTATGACTAAAATTATAGCTACACTTTTAATAAAATCAATCCATACAATCCTGTTAGACATCTAGTTTTCCATATTTAGTTGTAATTATATTTCTTTTTATAATTTGTCCCGGATTACCAACGACAATACAATTATTTTCTATATTTTTAGTGACAATTGAACCTGCACCTACAATAACAGAATCCCCAATTCTAACCCCTGGCATTATGATTGAATTTGCACCAATAAAACATTTTTTTCCAATATAAGTATTTGCCTTGATACTTCTTGTAAAGTCATGTGTGAAAACTATAGCACCTGAGGCAATATAACTGTCATCACCTATAAATATTCCTTTTGGATTTGTTTTATCTAGTTTTGCTCCAAGAGATATTCTTGCCGAAGGTGAAATATTCATTTTATATAATTTAGTTAAAATTAGGAAAAATGGTTGTAACAGTAATAACCTCAAAAAGTTTCTAAAATAGACTATCATTCATTTCCTTTTTTAAAAATAGAAGTATAAACTTCTAAAGTTTCATTAATTATTTTATTAATTGTAAAATTGTGTAAATATTTTTCTCGACCTACAATTCCTATTCTATCACATAGTGTAGCATCTGTAAACAATTGATTAATATATGATGAAAGGGCATCGATATCTCCCGGTGTAATAAGAAATCCACTTACTTTATCCTCAATCTCTTCTGGGATGCCCCCTATGTTAGTACTTATTATTGGTAGTCTTGTACTCATCGCCTCCAAGATAGATAGAGGAAAACCTTCATTATATGAGGGGAGTACAAATATTTTAGCTGAATTTAAAAGTTGTTTTTTCTCTTGATAGTTTATCCAACCTACAAAATCAATTTTATCTGAAATATGAAGTTCTTTCGCTAGTATTTTACACTCTTCTATCTCGCCATCCCCAGCTAAAATTAATTTTGCTGTTTCATCTAAAGCACTAACATTGTGAAATGCTTTAATTAAGTCATATGTACCTTTTCGTTCTCCTAATCTTCCTATAAACAAGACAACATTATCTCTTTTTGAGACAGAATCATCATTAGTTGAAAAATCTTCCATTCCATTATAAATTATTTTTGGTTCCCTTGGTTCTATATTATTTGTATACCAATCTTTCCAACTTTTAGATAGAACGATAACTTTATTAGAACTGATAAATATATTTTTAATAAACCTTTGTTGTCTCTTTGAAGAATTTTCAAAAAATAAGTGAAATTCAGAAGAGTGTAAGTGAATAACAATTGGAATTTTTAAAAAATTTAATAATTTAATAAAAATAGCTTTTCTATAAAAACTTCTACTATGGGCTGTATTAACATGGGCTAGTATCTCTTTATATGAATAATAACACTTAATTATTGTGATAAGTGCAGTAAATAAACGAAATATTTTGTCAAATACATTCTGTTCCTTCATTGTATCTATTCGTTTAACTGCATAATAGTTCTTCATGTGTTCGGCAAGTATATCTGTATAAACAGCGATACCTCCGCCACTTTCTTTTGCTGTACCTGGTCCAATCAACAGAATTAGTTTATTTTTATCTTGTTTCATTTATATCTCCTAATATGATTTTTTTAATATAAAAGTATGAAAATAAATATGTTAGTATTATTGCTGGATCTAATAAGAATGTTGATGAATATGTCAGGTAGTCTAAAAAATACACCATGGATAATCCATAAAATGCTAGTATGTATTTGTAGTTTGAATCTTTTTTAATATATCTGTTATTTCGTGCGATATCTACTAATAAATAAAGGTTAAACAGTCCTAAAAGAAAAGAACCAATATATCCAATTTGCATTGCAATCCATAAGTAACCTATTCGACCACCATATCCAATTTTATATTTTTCAAGTAGAGGGTCTTTTTTATATCCTCTTCCATAACTAGACTTTATTATATCCCCAGGTCCCATTCCAAGTAAAATACTATCATTCTTATAAAGAACATTTAAAACTGCACTGTGTGCATCTGATCTACCTTGTCCATGGACTCTTGAACTTTTTGCATAAGATAAACTATCTGCATTATTATACATTTCAAAATAGTTTTCTATATGTTTAAAGTTTATACTACCACCAACTTTCCCTTCTGGATTTAACCGTGGATTTAAAGAAATATATGCCGAAGATACACTTCCTAATAATAATAAGGCCATTAAAGTATACTTGAAAAATAGTTTTAAATTAATAAACATTCCATTATTTTTAAAAGTGTAAATTAGTAATAGAAAAGAGAATAAAGCGAATAAATAAACTATTATTGCAATTTTCGAACTTGCGATTCCAATCATAATAAACAGTGGAACTAAAAGTAAGATTGTTGTTTTTTTTTCTACTAAGTAAGTTGAAAAAATATATGATAATGCAATTAGTGGCATGATAGTAGCAATACTTCCACCAAGGATCCCAATAGTTCCAATGTAAGGCTCCATCACTCCAACGGTTAGTAGTTTAATAAAAGTCGCAAAGATTTGTGTTAAAAATAGAATAATAATTACTTTAAATACTTTTTCAATTTGTACCTTAGAAAAGTTTATATTAAATAATGCATAAAAAAAGAAAAAATATAGTAAAACTTTTCTATGAAACATAAGATAATCTACTAGTGTGACATCAGTAAAGAGGTATGAAATAAATGTAATTAAAAAAATCAGTAAAACCAATTTAAAAAATGGAAAAATAGCTAATTTTTTCTGCACTGTAGTTATTAACGAGATAACAAATAGTATGATAATTAATATGTCAATAATTAAACGTGTGATAGGTTCAGCAATTGATAACGTAGCTAATAATCCAATATTAAAACTTAGTATTAATGTAAGTTGCAGAACATAATATGCAAATAAATTCAATGACAAGTCTCTGTTTTAATAATATTTTCTAAATAAACTAATAAGTTGTATTGAACAATATTTATCCATGAATACTCTTTCATTGAGTTTGCAATTTTAGAAGAAGAGTATGTCATTCTTTTTGTTTGGATATCGGTAAGTGCTTGTGCAAAAGAATGACTACTGTCATTACATAAAACACCATTAATATTATTAATTAATGCTTTGTTAGCACTTGTTTGTGTAGCTAAACAAAGCATACCTGAGCTTATATATTCATATGTCTTAGTTGGAGGTTGACAATCAAAGTAGTCGTTAATTGGAATATAAGATACCCCTATATTACACGAATCAAAATAGTATTTAAGTTCATCGTGACTTTTCCACCCATGAAATGTGACTATATCTTCTAGGTTGTTATCTGAAATCACTGCTTTTAGTAATTGCTCATCGCTACTTGAACCACTACCAAATATATCATATGAAATATCTAAACCTCCAGAAATATTCAGAAATGTTTTAATACCAATGATACTTTCATGTATATTTCTATAATGTAATGTCCCTACATATAAAAGTTTTAATTTATCAAATGATTTTTGATTATTTGATAAGCTATCTGCACCTAATGGCAGTATATGAGTTTTTTTTTGATTTAAATTTAAATTTTTGGCTAGGCAAATTGAGATTATTGATATGTTTTTGAAAAAGTAGGATTCAAACTTTAATAAAGTATTATATAATTTTCTTTTTAATTTTGTTGTACCTATAGCACCTGTCCTTACATCAAAAACGATAGGGGCTTTACAGAATGTGTTTATTAGACTAATACCTTGGAAATAAATACCAAATACAATATCAAAATTCTGTGACTGAAGAAGTTGTTTTATAGATTGAATAAAACGCATTCCACGTTTAAAATAGTTACCTTGATTATTAAGGTAAATTACATTAATTCCTTCAGCATCTATTTTTTTTAAGTTAATATCAAAACATACATATGATATCTCAAATTCTTCTTTAAGATGTATACAATAGTAATATGTGTCTGAATGGTAACCAAATTGTGATTTGTTTATAATCAATAATTTTTTTTTACTCATCTATATTATTATTCCTTTGAATGTAAATATTTTCATACTCTTTTATAATTTCATCCCAATATGGAATTTTTTGTTTTGTATTGTATTTAACAATAGTGTTTCTTAGCTGAGTATCTGAAATGATTTTATTCAAAGATGTAGCAAGTGATTCGATATTTAAACTAAAAAACAGAGCAGATACCTGATCCTCTAAAAGGCTCTTAAAGATTGGTATGTCGGATACTAATAAAGCACTTTTTAATTTCATTCCTTCATAGAGGACTATTGGCATTCCTTCTGATTTTGAAGGTAAAATTAATACATCTGACTGTTTGATATAGTCTAAGTGTTCAGGTGGGTTTACAAAACCAACAATTTCAATATATTTTTCGATAATAATATTGTTTTTTAACATTTTATAAAAAGTATTATTTTTATTAATTGGTCCAAGTATAGTAAGTATAAAGTTAGTTGTTGTGTGTGTTTGTATTAAGTACTCAATTGCTTTTATAAGAAGAATCCCACCTTTTACTTCTTTCTCTCCACCCATAAATAATAAGTTAATTTTTTTATTTTTCATATCAAATTGAGAAATTTTTTCAAAATTAATTTTTTCTAGGGCATTACTAATATAGATACATTTTTGCTTGATAGCAGGAAGAGTTTGAATAACTTTTGTTTGAAGTAATTCAGATACACAGGTAGTATAGTCAACATTAGTAAGATAATCTTTAAATTCTTCATGTGTCAATGCATATTTTAATTTTAGGTTATTATCTAAGTTTAAAAATCCATGTATAGTATATATGAAATTTATTTGATTTAATTTCTCTTTTATGAGTTGTCCAGCATATAAATCATACATAAGATGTGCATGTAAAATTGATATTTTGTTTTTATCGATAAACTTAAGTATATTTTTTAATTTTAATTTGATTAAATATTTCTGTAAATCTAAAGTTCTAACAATCTTATTTAGAATACGATTTAAAAAATGGTTACTAGAATAATTATATAAACTTCCAATATTAAAAATATTTTCTTGATCCAATAAACCATTGAAGTATGTTAACATTTCTGTATTCGTTATGAGGTATACATTGAATTTTGTATGATCAATATGTTTGATTAGTTGCATTACAACTTGTTCTGCTCCTCCCATTCCATTAGAGAATAGAATAAAGGATAAATTTTTCTTAATCATTAAAGGAACCTTGTTTTTTTATAAATTAAATATGATTTTATCAATATTGTAGCTATAGTTTCTATCAGTACTGCTGTAAGAAAACCTATGAAACCAAATTCTATTTTTAAAGTATATACTAATGCAATAAATAAAAATAATTTTATAATTGTTAGTATCATTACCTCTTTATGTAGATTTATTAGGTTCGCTATAGGATGTATAATAGTAAATATTATGGAAATAATAATAATACCTAAATAATAATTGAGATAATCTGTATATTCGAGATAAGACTCATTAAACAAAAGAATTATTAACCAGTCTTCTAAATATATGAATGAAATAAGACCGATAATTCCTAATATAGTGAGTATATAAATAGATTTTATAGATAAAAACTTTAGTTCATTATATTTTTGTTTAGTAATTAAATCACTTACTATTGGATATAAAACTATATAGATAGGATTTGTTATTTGTGTAATAAGACCAACAAAAGTTTTAATCATTTTAAAGATACCGGCGTAATGTGTACCAAAGAAGATAGAGACTAAAAGTGTATCAGCTTGTCTAAAGAGTATATCAAAACCATTTGTAATACTTGTTATAATTGAATAGCTCTGTAAATCAGTAAATTTTTTACGAATTAAAGTAGTATTAGATATTGAAATTTCCGTAAAATGGTCCTTAAGTAAAGCAATATTTAAATATACACTTTTTATAAAATATGTGATTAATAATATGTACAGGAATGCTTCAATAGTTGGCATATATACATAACAAAGTATACTTCCAATAATTTTAAAAGATGTGGACAGAAAATCGGAGTAGAGAAACTCTTTATATTTATTATTACTTCTAAAATAACCTGTGGCAGTTCCAATAATATTTATTAAAATACTAAGCGAAAATAGTTGAACCATTCCATAGTAGGATTCAGGTATATTAAGTGTCGAACCAACTAAATAAATAAGGAATATAGATACAATAGTACCAATAATGGCTGTTGTAATATCTAAGGAGTAACTATATTTTAATAGCGAGTACAACAGCTTTTTGTCATCTTTGACAGATGGATAATATTTTACAACACTATACCAGGTTTGAAAATTTATTAAACTGTTTATTGCAACTACAAAGGTTTGAATAACAGCAAATATACCAAGTTCAGATATAGTTAATTTTTTTGCCATTAGTGAAATCATAATGACACCACCAATAGCTACTATAATATTTGAAATCATTAACAATGAGGATGAAGACAGTATTCTGTTTTTTGTCATATTTATATTATAAATCTATAGATTAGTTAGTAACACCACAAAAGTCAATAACTTCTTTACCAAATATCTTAATACCTTTAAACTCTTTATGTCCTACTAAGTAAACAATTACATCTGCTTCATTTATAGCATCTTCATAGTTAAGTATAGTAAACTCTTTATGCTCTTGTATGTTTGGTTCTACTACAAGTAGCTCTACACCTTGAGTTTTTAGTGTTTGTGTTATGTAAAGAGCTGGTGCTTCTCTTAGGTCATCTATGTCCGGTTTAAATGCTAGTCCCATACATGCTACTTTTGCTTTTCTTCCGTTTTCATTTTCAAACTTTAGTGCTGCATTTTTTATCTTCTCTATTGACCATTCTGTTTTGTATGTGTTTATCTCTCTTGCAGATCTTATAATTTTAGCTTCTACATTTGCTTCTTTTGCAGCATGTACTATGAACCATGGGTCAACAGCTATACAGTGCCCACCTACGCCCGCACCTGGTTGGAGTACATTTACTCTTGGGTGTCTGTTTGTAAGGCTTATTAGTTCCCATACATCTATGTTAAATGTATCACATAACATACTAAGTTCATTTGCAAAAGCTATGTTAGTATCTCTAAAAGAGTTTTCTGTTAGTTTTGCCATCTCTGCTGTTCTTGCTGTAGTTGAAAGTACTTCACCACTTACGAAAGTGTTGTAAAACTCTACTGTTTTTGCAGTTGCTTCTGGAGTAGTTCCACCTACTATGCGGTCATTCTCCACTAGCTCTCTCATTATCTGACCAGGAAGAACTCTCTCTGGACAGTGTGCTATGAAGAGTTTAGATGTATCTACACCTTCTTCTTTTAGTACATCTTCTACTTTGTCTGTAGTACCTACAGGAGAAGTAGACTCTAGTATGACTATGTTTCCTTCTTTTACATAGGGAGCTATAGCTTTAGTAGCACTTACTACATAGTCTATGTTTGGTACATATCCTTCATGAAAAGGAGTAGGAACTGCGATTATGAATACATCAGACTCTACAGGTTTTAGGTCTGCTTTTAAGTGCCCTGAGTTAACAGCCGAACGAACAAATGTATCGAGTTCAGGCTCAACTATATGAATGTTACCTGCGTTTATAGTATCTACAGTACTCTGAACAACATCGACACCATGTACTTGGTAGCCTTTGTTTGCTAAAAGTGATGCAGTTGGTAACCCAATATAGCCTAGTCCTATTACACATACATTTTTGTTCATTCTAATCCTTTAAGTAGTTTATTATTTTTTTACAAGCTTGTCCATCACCATATGGGTTATGAGACTTTGCCATTGTGTTATAAGCTTGTTCATTGTTTATAAGCTCTTGAGCTTCTTTTATTATTACTAGAGTGTCTGTTCCTACTAGTTTAACAGTTCCAGCTTCTAGTGCTTCTGGTCTTTCAGTAGTGTCTCTCATAACAAGTACTGGTTTACCTAGACTTGGTGCCTCTTCTTGAACACCACCACTATCTGTTATGATGAAGTATGACTTATCCATCATGTAGATAAACTGCTCATATTGTAAAGGTTCTATTAGGTGAATGTTCTCTATACCAGAGAGTATCTCTTTTACTGGCTTTTGGACATTTGGGTTTAAGTGTACTGGGTAGACTATGTGCATATCTTTGTTTTTTAATGCGATCTCTTTAAGTGCAGTACAGATGTTTATAAACCCTTGACCATGGTTTTCACGTCTATGACCTGTAACCAAGATGTACTTTGACGACTGAACATCAAAGTTTTTAGAGTCTACAGCCGTGGTAATAGTTTTTACTATCTCTGTTTCTAAAGATGCACTAGCTTTAATCTTGTTAAGTGCTAAAAAAAGGGCATCTATGACAGTGTTTCCTGTTACACAGATTTTACTTGGTGAGACATTTTCTACTAGTAGGTTTTTCTCAGATGTAGTAGTCGGTGCAAAATGGTAAGCCGTTATTTGAGTAGTGAGTTGACGGTTAGCTTCTTCTGGCCAAGGTGAGTAGATGTCACCAGTTCTAAGACCAGCTTCTACATGTGCTACTTGTATTTGTTGGTAAAACGCAGCAAGTGCAGTTGAGAAAGTAGTAGAAGTGTCACCATGAACGAAAACTATATCTGGTTTGTATTCAGTTAGAACATCTCTTAGACCAAGAAGTACATTTGATGTAACATCATAAAGGTCTTGACCTGGTTTCATAATGTTTAGATCATATTCTGGAGTTATTTCAAAGAGATTTAGTACTTGGTCAAGCATTTCACGATGTTGTGCAGTTACACAAACTTTCGTTTGAAATGAGTCTGTATGGTTTTGAAACTCTTTTACAAGTGGAGCCATTTTTATGGCCTCTGGTCTTGTTCCAAATACTATTAGTACTTTTTTCATTTATGCATCTACCTTGTTTATATTCGATTTATTTTTTTTCTCTTTATGTTTCTTTCGTTTTTTAAGTCTCGGGTCAAATAGTAAGAAAAATATTTGAAACAGCACTATAAATAAGATGATGTTCCATGTGTCATCTTTTCCTATGCTTCGGTAGCCTATGATGGCGAAGGCGAACTGTAGCATGATGATGATCTGTGCTGTGTGGGGTACGTTTTGGTTTTGTCCCATGAGTATATGGTGCAGGTGGTTTTTGTCTGCTTTAAAAATAGGGAGGCTTCTCTGTCTTCTTCTTCTTATGACACTAAAAGTATCTAGAAGAGGTATAGCTGCTATGAGTAGAATGACAGTAGGGTTTATGTATGCTAAAGACTTTATGCTTAGTACTGCTATGACAAACCCTAGTGTTAATGAACCAGAGTCTCCCATAAAGATCTTTGCTGGGTACCAGTTAAAAAGCATAAATGCAACAAGAGCAAATATGAAGCTTCCTGACACTACAACTATGAAAGAGTCGTCAAAAATTTCCCCTATAGTAAAGAGTGTTAAAAGAATTATGATTGATACTCCACCTGCTAAACCATCTATGCCGTCTATTAAGTTGAGTGCATTAGTAAAGCCTGCAACTGCAAAGTATGTAAATGGAAAAACAAGTAACCAGTACAGTGAGAGGTCATAGTCGAAGTACGTCCCTAGTGTAGTTATAGTACAACCATCAACATACATAAGGCCAACAGCTAAAAGAAGAGTCAAGAACTTAAAACGAGGACTATAGTTATAGACATCGTCAAGGATTCCCGTGATAAGTACGATGAAAATGGCTATGAAGAGTAAGTAGTTGTCCATAAAGACTTGGTAGTCACATATGTATATAGTTATTAATGCAGCAAGAGAAAAACCTACACCTGCACCCTTAGGTGTAGGCTTTTTATGTGAGCTTCTTTCGTTTGGAATGTCTACAAACTTTAGTTTTTCGGCATACTTCATGATAATGTAAATGAAAAGTACTGATAAGACTCCCGCAAACATCCACTCAAATTGCCACATAAATTAACCTTTGTAGTTTTATTGGTGGAAGTATAGTCAAGAAATCATATGATTTAACTTAATTTTTGTGAAAAATTTGTGATAAACTTGACATATTCTGTAGAAAGTCTTAGAATAGCTCTTCATAAGCTAAAAGGTAGATGCTATTTTGATAAAATACTTTATATTACTACTACTATTTTCTTTAACTGTGTTAAATGCA
>Ga0256826_1001382_pt1 | contig 15107 bp, 17 predicted proteins | sample CV79metaG_FD_185975 | JGI IMG/M metagenome (GOLD analysis project Ga0256826, IMG submission 185975) | Hydrothermal vent microbial communities from East Pacific Rise, Pacific Ocean - CV79 | ecosystem: Environmental > Aquatic > Marine > Hydrothermal vents | place: Pacific Ocean: East Pacific Rise...
TTTTCTCTCTATCCGTTAGCTTTTCTTTTTTGTTTCATCTTAAGCTTTGCTAACTCTCTCATATCTACAGTAGAATCACTTTCATCTACTATCTCAATTCCTAAAATCGTTTCAACACAGTCTTCTAGTGTTAAGATACCCTCTGTTTGATCATAATTATCTTTAATTAAAAACATATGGTCTTTTTTAGATATAAACAAATCGAGAGCCTTAGATACAGGAACATTTTCATTTATTGAAAATATATCTTTTTTTATACTTCCCAAACTTACACTATCATCTGTAAGAGCTTGTTTAAAGATTCTTTTTGTCATAACAATTCCTACAACATCCTCAATAGAGTCACAATAAACAGGAATACGAGAAAATTTAAAGATATCCTCTTTAGTTTCAATAATTTCTTTGATACTCATACTCTCATCAAGTGCAAAAACAACAGATCTTGGAGTTAAAATCTCTCCAACTTTTATATTATCAAGATTTAAAATGTTTTCAATTACATCAGATTCTTTCTCGTCAATAACACCCTCATCTTCACTCAAAAGCATAGATTCTAAAAGTTCTTCTTTTGTTAGAGAGTTTGCATCTTCATTACCTTTTGAAATTTTATTTGTTACAAATAGTGTTGTTAAAATGATTGGGTAAGTAAGCCAAATAAAAAGTCTTATCACATGAGCTGCCATTGGAGCTAAAGATTTCCAATAAATTGCACCTATGGTTTTAGGAATAATTTCTGAAAGAAATAAAATTGCAAAAGTTAAGATTACAGACACATAAACGACTGCATCATTCCCAAAAATGATAGATGCTTGTGCGCCAACTGCTGCTGCACCTAATGTATTTGCAATAGTGTTTAAAATTAAAATAGATGCTATCGACTTGTTGATATTTTCTTTATGTAGTTTTAAAAGTTTTCCAACGGTTGGTTTTTCTTTTTCTAGTACTGCCACATAAGACATATTTACCGATAAAAGTACTGATTCTAAAATAGAACAAATAAATGACACTCCAACTGAGAGTACAAAAAATATTATTAATAAATCCAAATTTTACATTATCCTTTAAAGAATTATAACAAAATATATGTTGCTAAGCTTAAAAAGCTAAAAAATCCAACAACATCAGTAACTGTAGTCAAAATAACTGTACTACCAATAGCAGGGTCAATATCCATTTTTTTCAAAAACAAAGGTATTGCTGCACCAAAAAAACCAGCTACAAAAAGATTTATTATCATACTTAGAGCTATTACAACCCCAAGTAGTTGCGTATCAAACCAAATAGCAGCCACAATTCCCATAATAGTAGCAAAGAAGACACCGTTCATGAGAGAAATTTGAACCTCTTTTTTAATAATACGCATAGCATCACCTTGAGAAATATCACCAAGTGCTAATTGTCTTACAACTACTGTCAAACTTTGAGTTCCTGCATTTCCACCCATTGAAGCAACTATTGGCATCAAGATTGCAAGGGCTACTATGGAGTTAATTGTATCTGCAAAAAGTGCGATAACCAAAGATGCGGCAATAGCAGTAAAAAGATTTAGACTAAGCCATGATGCACGCTTTTTACCAGCTTTTAAAACCTCATCATCATCTTCTGCTTCATCATCAACACCAGCAAGATTATACATTTGCTCCGTTGCATGTTCATTTATGATATCGTAAATATCATCAGAAGTAATACGCCCAATAAGGACATCATAAGCATTTACAATTGGCATAACAGATAAATCATACTCTTCAAAATAATGAACAACATCTTTTATATCTTCTCTATCTTGAGCTTTTTTAGGTTCAAAACTATCATCAGAATTTTCTATATTGTTCATGAGAGTTTTATCAAAATCAAACACTAGTAAATCATCAAGACCAACTGTAAAAAGAAGTTTCTTATCATGACCAATTATAAAAAGATTTTGAATATTTTCAATCTCATTAGCTTTTCTAAGTTCACCAAAGCGTTTAATTACATCATGAACTATCTCATCTTTACTAGCAGTAAAGACTTCAAGTTGCATATATGAACCAGCTTCATCATCTTCATAAGTTTGAAGTTTTACAATCTCTTGCTTATCTTCTTCATCTAAATTTTCAAAAACTTCACTTGCTATATTTTCATCATGACCAGCAAGGTCTTGCATAAAATCTGCTTGATCATCAGACTCTAGTTCTGTAACTGCATGAGAAAGTTCATCTACACTTAAATTTTCAACAACATCATCAAAGTATCTATCAGGAAGTGCAAGGGTTACATCACCAAGCAAATCTTTTGGAACAAGTTTTAAGGCTTGTGCAAACTCATCATCATCAAGTTGCTTTAGTATTTTTGCTATATCAGAGGGATGTATCTCGCTTAATTCATGAGAGTTTAAATATTCTTCTAATTTATTCATTATATGCAATTATAGCGGATTTATTTACTAAAATCTGCCTCAACTAAAATACTTATTTTATTATCTACGCACATAAAGATTAAACAAGGCATTTCTAAGCCAAAATCAGTTCCATTTATATCTGTTTTTGCACTCAGTGAAATACCATTATCTTTATTTATAATTTTACTTTCAAATAAAAGTTCTTTTTTAACACCATGAAAATCCATCTCACCCTTAAGAGTGTAAATATCTACATCTTTTTTAGTAATACTTATAATGCTAAATGAAGCTTGTGGATATGTTTTTACATCTGTTGTTTCATCCATATGCTCATCTCTATCTTTATTATCACTTACAAACAAGTCCATCTCAATCCAAAAGTTTCCTCTAAGTGTTAAAATGTCATCATTTTTTATACTCACATCTGCATGTAAAGATTTATTTAATGGATCAATATTACTCTCCATTAACATCTCGGTATGAGCTTGAACGAAACCATCTTGTAGATGTAACTGGCTCGCTAACAATGGAAAACTAAAAAGTAAAACAAGAAGTAATTTTTTCATAATAAATCCTTTTAAATATAATATTTTATAATAATACCACAAGTTTATTAATGAAGTAATCTTGATAATGCTATGGCTAAACCAAAGCCAGAAGCCAGCCAACCAACAAAAATCATAATAAATGACAATCTTGATAAACTCATCTCTTTACTAAGTGTTGTAAATACAATGATGTTGTAGTATGAAATTGTAAATGGGTAAAATATCGCCAACAAAAATCCCCATTCCAAATACGAAATAGAGTAACTTAGGAAAAATAATAAGGCAATTATTTTATGTTGTGTCTTAATTGCTAATTTTAAATTATGTGCCACAAGCAAACCTAAAAGATGAAAACTTATAATAACAAAAGTATATTTTGACCAAATATCTAAACCAGCATGTCTAGAAATAGTTTCAAAAAGATTAGAATCCAACAATATCCACAACATGAGCGGTAGATAAGATTTAATATCATGAGAGATATTTTTAGACTTTGTATTTACTCTGTATGTTCTTAAAACTATAGCCGATACTAAAGCTATTCCAGTAATCATCAATGCCATAAAGGTACGAGATTGTATAGCTGAAGTAAAAGAGTAAGTCCCCATAGTATAAGCAATCCCTAGTGCAAATAAAAGTTCTATTTGTTGTTTTGATTTAAATAGGTATATACCAAGTGGAGCCATCATTCCAACTGCAATACCAAGTAAAAAAAGTGTAAAAATATTGTAATTTGGATATAAAAATGACAAAAATAACTGAAGCGTTAAAGCAAAGATTATTTTATGGGTTGCTTTATCAAATTTTATCCAAGTTTTTCCTGCAAAAATAGTACCCATAACTCCACCTGCAAACATTGGAAAAAGTGCTATTAAATCAGAATTGTAATGAGCAACTATTCCTGTTTGAACAATCAAAAGATAATAAGAGAGTTCAAATCCAAGAAGTAAAGATAGGGCAATAGAATTTATCAAAATTTATTCCTAAAAAGCATAAAAGCAAGTGCATAAGATATATCATATAAACCAACTGCTAAACCAAGTGCATCTATCTTTGCTAAATAAAATAAAGATAAAAAGATGCTACCAGTTATAAGTCTAGCAATAGAAGTAAAATATGCTATCTCATGAGAATTTTTATATATACCTACAAGATGCAAGATACCTACAAAACCCATAAAACCAAAGATAAGATAGTAAGTATCTCTAAATTCAAAACCTAAAAGTGAGTAAAGATATGGGGCAAATAAAAAAAGTATAATTGCACCTAAACCATCAGAAGCAAAACCATTTAAATTATAAAGATTTATAAGGTTTAATTTTGGTATTTTTATCTCTTTAAGTATAAAATACAATAAACCAAAAACTCCTAAAGCACCAGCTATAAATCTTATCCACCACATAGCAATAATATTTACACTAAAGTAACCAGCCTCTTCAAAACCAGCTAGTGTTAATGGCACAAAGATAAGAGCTACTACCCAAAGCCAAAAATGCCTGAAGTGTTTTGGTAGTTTATAAAAATAAGACAAAGCGGATAAACCCATAAATAAAATCCCCACAGCCATAGCTGCATGAGCATGAGCAATCACTAAATCATTTTTATGAAACGCAGCCCTCATATCTGGTAAAAATAAAATATTTCCCTGAATCATAACAAAAAGAAAAGCCCAGATACTTATAACTAAATATGGTTTTTCTTTTAGAGTAAGTTGTGCATCCTTACACCACTTCATGAGAAGTGGCATATATAAAAATGTCATCCACTGAGCTATCCACTCTTCATTGTATGATAAATCTCCACGAAAGATACGAGTAGCAACTGACAATATATAAACAAGCAAAGGAAGTATCCAAAAGATATGATATTTTGGAGTAAAGTTTTCTTTTGCATGAAGTTTAATAAGTAGATAAAAAAGTGGAATTAGAGTAAAACTCATACCCAAAGTATTATCTCCATGTGGACCTATAAGAGTTTTCTCAACCTGACCAATATCTGGATTCATCAAAACTAAAAGTGCAATAGGGGCTGAAAAAAGTGTAGCTTTAGCTATTCTAACCCATAGTGGCTGAATTTTATATTGCTTAATAGTTTTAAAAATAGCAATAATATAAAATATCCCAGATCCAGCAAGTAAAAAGTTTAACTCATAAGCGAAATCATAAAAAGGCAAGCCTCTTTGAACACCTAAAAGTATAGATATCCCAGCCATAAATAAAAATAGATGCCATAAGAAAAAATAGTTTTTAAGATAGATAGCGGCAGCATCAAGATTTAGCCCATCTTTAGCAAAAAGTGCAAAAGGAAGTAATGACAAAGCTAACATTATAGGTCCATACAGCATAAATGTGATGTGAAGTGACCTAGCTGTAGTAGTATTTAAAAGTGTATTATCAAAAAGTGAAAAACCTATAAGCTGGGCTGCATATAATGCACCAAAAAATACAGATGCTAGAAATAACCAAGCCCAAATAGCTACAGTACTTTTGATTAAATTATTGAAGTTTTCCATCAACTAACCTTATTATTTTTGTTGCATATTTTCTAACTTGCATATCATGAGAAGCTACAACTATTGTAGTACCTTTTTTAATGGCTTTAGCGAGTAAATCATATACAATTATGCTATTTTTAGAGTCTAAACTCCCCGTTGGCTCATCTGCAAAAATAATTTTAGGCTCATTTACCAATGCTCTTGCAAGTGCTACTCTTTGTCTTTGTCCACCTGAAATTTCATTTGGATATCTACTTGCCAAATCTTGTATGTTTAAATCATAAAGTAATTTTTTTATATTTTGTTTTTTATCTTCTAAACAAGCCAAAGCTATATTTTCATAGACACTCAAATAGTTTATGAGATAGTGAAACTGAAAAACAAAACCTATATTTTTTTGACGAAATGTATCTATATTTTGTATGTTTTGTACTTTTATTGAGTTTATTTTCAACTCTCCACTTGATGGCTTTAGTAGTGTTGAGAGTATTGAAAGCAAAGTTGACTTACCACTACCACTATCCCCACTTAAAAATACAAACTCATCTTTTTGTATTTTAAAACTTATATCATGTAAGACTTGCTCAATGCCGTAAAAATGAGATATATTTTTAACTTCTATCATGAACAGCCTTGATTTATAAGTAAAATAGGATCAGTTTTTGAAGCTATCCATGCTGGGATTAAAGAACCTAAAAGTGCCATAAACAGGGTTGAAACTAAAACATATAATGCTGTGCTAAAAGATAATGAACCATTTACATATCCTTGAAGCATCTCAATATTTGGTAATATTGCTAAAACAATCAAACTTAAGATTAAAGCAAAACTATAAGCACTTAAACTCATAATAAGTGTCTCAAAAAATAGATTTTTAATTATAAAAAATCTGCTCTTACCCAAGGCACGCATAATTCCAAACTCCTCTTTACGAGAGTTGACAATCATACTCATAACTGAAGCTATACCCATCAAACCCATAGCAAAAGCTAAAGATGAAATAACTAATGATGAGTTTTGAATGATTTTAAACTGGTTATACTCTTTTATAAAACTTTTTGTAGTTTTAACCTCTATATCATCACTTAAAAGCTTAATATTTTCAATAATATTATCAATATTTTTTAATTTATCAACAGACACCAAAATAAACGAAGCCGAGCGTGAAAAAAGTTCACCAGCATCATCTAAGTTCATAACAGCACCACCAGCTTCAAAACCTATATCTGAACTAAAAACACCAGATACATCAAAATACTCACTTCCTATTTTTATATTTTTACTTTTTATCTGATTTGCCAGATTCACCCCAAGCATTACCTCATCTTTTTTGGGGTACTTACCACTTTTAAGCTTATAATGCTTTAGATGATTTTTACTACTTCCATAGATACCAGCTATGGGTATATACTCTACGGGGGAAGCTCCAACTATCATGGCATAAGATGATTGAATTCCATCTATAGTTTTAATTTTTTTCATAATAGTTCTATCTACATTTGAGAAAAAAGTATCAGCTATACCCTTTTGAGTAATAATTATATCACCATCTGTTTTTATCATTTTTGAGTACATCCCTATAATCCCCTGAGAAACAGAACTTATAAGAAAGATTGCCATAACAGCAATGGTTATGGAAGAAAATATTAGTAAGCTTTTAAATTTATTTTTATTAAGAGCTTTAAGGGCTATCAATTTTCAAAAGCCTTTTTTAACTCTTTTGCATTTGAAATATGATAAATCTTACTAACTTGCTTATCACTAAACTTTATTACTGTTATCTTTTCATCTTGAGGTTTTACAAACTCTGAAAAATCATCCTCATTATATATATAAATAGTATGCTTATACTTTCTCATCTTTGGCATAGCAAAAAGCTTTGTAATGATTGATGGCATCTCATGTATATCTGCAATAAAAACTGCATTCATTTTTGCTAAGTACGGTGGGTACTTAGCATTTAAATACTTATTTACCAATCTTCCCGTATCTTTTTCGTACGAAATAATTATGGTTTTTACATTTTTTGGTATTTTTATATTTTTACCGTGTTGAGTTTTAAAACTATAATTATTAAATTTATCTATACTTGAGCCTATCTTTATTTGACTAGATCCAAACAAAGATAAGGTTAATACTACAATTAGTAATAATTTTTTCATATATTTCCTTTAAATAAAAATTTATTATATATAAGAAATACTAATTAATTGTAAAGACAGGTATCTCACTTGGAATTTTATAACGCATTTCTAAACCCCAGTAACCAAGTCCATTACTTACATAAAGCAAGGTTTTGTTATGAATATATTCACCTGAATAATATGGCTGAAATATTTTAACTAACTTATCAAATGGATAGATTTGACCCCCATGAGTATGTCCACTTAGTTGAATATCTACTCTATAATCTTTTATATACTCTACATCTTTTGGCTGATGTGCAAGTAGTACTGTCAGTAAATTTGAATCTAGTTGAGCTAAAAGTTTTTTAATTGGTCGTCGATTTCCAAGCACAAATGAATATCTATCACTAAAACCTATAAACTGTATGCTTATCCCATTTACAGATATAATTGAGATTTTATTATCCAAGCACTCTACTCCAGCCTCACTCATGAGAGTATGTAAAGCTTTTGCTCCATAAACTATGTCATGATTGCCTGTTACATAATAAGATTTTGCCTCTATTTTTGAAAATATTTTTATATGCTCTTTTAGTTTATTTGCTTTTGTTTGTAAAATATCCCCAGTAAAAACAACTATATCAGGGTTTAAATCATTTATCTGTTTTACCAATGAACTCAAATATGAAAGTTTTAAATTTGCTTTTATATGTAAGTCTGATAGTTGAATAATTTTTAATGATAAAAGTGAATTTTTGTATTTATTTAAAGTTAAATCTATCTCTTTAAAAGGAAAATGTTTCCAACCTGTTTGAAAAGACATAACTATAAACCTTTATTTTTTATAATCATAACATTATATTTTTAAGGCTTTTTAAATTTTATTTATCGTAATATCTTTAAGATAAAAATTCAAGGTTTATTATGAGATATTTAAAAATTATTATAAGTTTATTATTGGCTATCTTTATATTCTCTGGTTTTTGGTCTGGGAAAAGTGATAGAGAATTAAAAAGTGACAATTTTATAAAAAGACAATCAAGACTTAAAACAAATTATGAAACTCTACAACTACTGTACAAATACGACTCCCAAGCAAAAAGAATGCTTTTAAGATCTTACGGTTATGCAACTTTTACAAACATAGGTGTTAATGTAGTTTTATTTTCAGCAGAGATGGGAAAAGGTTTAGCACATAATAATAGAAATGGTCAAAACACTTACATGAATATGGGTTCAGCAGGTTTAGGTTTTGGAATTGGGGCTAAAGATTTTCGTGCTATATTTTTATTTAGGGATAAAAGAACATTTGATCGTTTTGTAAAATACGGGTGGGAAGCTAATGCTCAAGCAGATATTGCCCTAAAATATGACAACAAGGGAGAGGCACTAAATGGTGCAATTACAGTTGATCCTGGGATTAGACTCTATAAACTTACGCAAAATGGATTAATGGCTCAAGTTGGAATTCAAGGTACAAAATATTGGAAAGATAAAGACCTAAACTAATAAAACACTTCTACAGTTACTAAGAGTAACTTAATAATTATCTTCAACAAGATATAACTAAAAATTATCTTTTTCTATACTATAATATGCTATAGTGCCTGATTATTAAAATCAGGAGCGTTATAAAATGTTTAAAAGAGGAATTATAGCTATTTCATTAATAGCCTTAAGTGTAGTAAGTTTTAGTGGATGTGGTGCAATGCACACAGCAGTTAAAAAAAGAAATCTAGATGTTCAAACAAAGATGTCAGATACAATCTTTTTAGAGCCAGTTAGCCCAAGTAAAAAGATTATTTTCTTTGATATGAGAAATACATCAGATAAAGAGATGCATGTTAAACAAGCTATCGCATCTGTTTTTAAATCAAAAGGTTACACAATAACTCAAGATCCTGCAAAAGCTACTTATATGCTTCAAGGAAACATCTTAAAAGTAAGCAAGACTGATAAAAGAGAAGCTCAAAGTTTACTAGGTTCTGGTTATGGTGCTGGACTTAGTGGTGCTGCACTTGCTGGAGGAGCTGCTTATGCTTTAGGTGGCGGTGGTAGAGGCGTTGCTGGACTTGCTCTTGCTGGTGCAGCTATTGGCTTTTTAGGTGATGCAATGATTGAAGATGTTTACTATGTAATGATTACAGATTTACAAATTCGTGAAAGACCACTAGATGGTGAAGTTGTTACTCAAACTCAACAAGCTTCTCTTGCTCAAGGTACTTCAACAAAAGTTCAACAAGATATTAAAGGTGGAAAAGTTAAGTGGAAAACTTACCGCACACGCATAGTATCTTCTGCAGAAAAAGTTAATCTTGAATTTGAAGAAGCAAGACCAGTTCTTGAAAAAGCTTTAGCAAACTCTATTGCTGGTGTTTTTTAGAAATAATTTAAATATGTAAAAGCTAAGATTTTTTCTTAGCTTTTAGTAAAAATAAACTCTACTAAATACATAACTCTTTTTTAACTATTGGCAATAATTCATTCTCAATTAAAGTATAAGTTTTCTCATATTCTTCAAACTCTTTTTTACTTGGATCAGCAAAACCTACATGAATAGTTTTAACTACATTTGAAAATACAGGACAACTCTCTTTTGCATTATCACAGACTGTAACAACTAAATCAAAAGCAGTATCTAGCACTGTTTGTATAACTTTTGAATGGTAGGACTCTCTCCACTCACCCTTAGACTCTAAAAGCTTTTTTGCATCAGGATTAACAACTCCACTAGCTTCTACTCCAGAACTTTTTGCCTCTATGCAATCACCTAATCTTGCATTGATAAGGGCTTCAGCCATTATGGAACGACATGAATTCCCTGTACATAAAATTAGTACTTTTTTTTTCATATTTATATCCATAAATTATTGTAAGTTTATTATAAAGCCATTTGATATTTTTTGCAAATTATATTTGTAAAGACCATCTAGTTCAATAACTACTCTATAATATCCATTATGATTACCAATTCTTATACTTGAGAATCTACCTTCTAATATTTTCTTATAACTTTTCATTTTACTCTCACGCTTAAAATCTAAAACTATTCTATGCGGGTCAACAAGCAAAAAATCTCTTATTTTAGTATCTTTTGTAAGAATTTTTAATCTTTTATTATCTATATAAAATTTTGCATATTTGATAGATGCTACTTTCTTATAAGTTTGTTTTTTATTTTTTATTTTTGATTTATATATCTTTTTTGTAGTAGTTCTAGACTCACCTATATTATAGTTTTGAGATATAAAAATAGGTAAATGCCAATCAACAAAATTATTTAACTGAATACTTTTTTTTTCTATTGAACCATCAAGATTCTTATACTCAATAGTAACTTTTTGAAGTATTCTAGCAGATGATGGAAGAGTTATTGTTGCTCTTTTTAGTGGCTCTTTTGTTCTATTTTTATTTGAAGTAAAGGGGATATCTTTTTCACCCTCTGTAGCAAAAAATGGATTTTCTCTAGCGATAAGTGAAGAGAAAAGAATAATACAAGCAAATAAAAACTTAAACAAATCTACCCCTAATTTTTAAAGTATTATAACAAGTTATTGTGCAGAAATCTCTTTTAGCTCAAAATATTCTTTTTGAAGCTCAGCATTTTCATCTCTAAGCCTATGAATTTCCGTTTGCAAATAATTTTCATAATCTTCAAGACCAAAAAGAACTTCTAATGAGTTTGTACCATAAAGTAATACACCAACATATATACCAATAGCAAGAACAAGTAAAACAAGAACTAAGAACTTTGTTAAAGATAGACCTAAATACTCCTGAGTTATACTCTGGGAATTATCTATATCTTCAAAAAGTTCATCTTTATTCACAAATAAAACTCTTAATTAAATATGCGTGAACCTAAGTATTCGCCGTAAACTACTTCATTTTCTATCTCTAAAAGACGATTATATTTTGCCGTACGCTCACCACGAGCAGTTGAACCTGTTTTGATTTGACCACAGTTAAGTGCTACAGCAAAATCAGCAATAAAAGCATCTTCACTCTCGCCTGAACGATGACTCATAACACAAGTATAACCATTTCTTTGAGCAAGACGAACAGTTAGCATAGTCTCAGATACTGAACCAATTTGGTTTGGCTTGATAAGGATAGAGTTTGCTATGCCTTTGTTAATACCTTCATTTAAGATATTTACATTTGTAACAAACAAATCATCACCAACTATTTGAATCTTATCTCCTAGTTTCTCAGTCATAAGCTTAAAACCATCCCAATCATCTTCACTTAAACCATCTTCAATAGAAACGATAGGATATTTAGCACATAAATCAGCATAATAATCAACTAATTGGGCAGAACTTACTGTACGGTTTTCAGAGTCTAATCTGTATCCACCATCAGCTACAATTTCACTAGCTGCAACGTCTAAAGCGATAGCTATTTGTTCTCCAGCTTTATATCCAGCTTTTTCTATAGCTTCCATAATTATTTGGATAGGTTCTTCATTTGATGATAAATCTGGAGCAAAACCACCCTCATCACCTAGTGCAGTATTGTGTTTTTTAGCTTTTAAAATAGCTTTTAGATTGTGATAAACTTCAGCTGATGCACGAAGTCCCTCTGCAAAATCTTCAAAACCAACTGGAACAATCATGTACTCTTGAAAATCAACAGAGTTATCAGCATGGCTTCCACCATTGATAATATTTAACATAGGTGTTGGAATAGTCATTGCATTTGCACCACCAAGGTAGCGATAAAGTGGAATATCTAAACTTTTAGCAGCAGCACGAGCAACTGCCATAGATACACCTAAAACTGCATTAGCACCTAAGTTACCATAGTTCTCAGTTCCATCAATCTCTTTCATAGTAGCATCAATAACTGCCTGATTAAAAGGACTCATCCCAATTAAAGCATCACTGATTTCATTGTTTACATGAGATACTGCTTTTAAAACACCCTTACCCATATAACGCTCATCGCCATCACGAAGTTCTAAGGCTTCACGCTTACCTGTACTTGCACCCGATGGTACAATAGCACTCTCAACTGTACCATCACTTAGAGCTACTGTTGCTTTTACAGTTGGGTTTCCACGAGAATCCATCACTTCTATTGCATTAATGCTATCTATGAACATATATAATACCTTTTATACTAATTTAAATAATTTTATTTTAAGTATTTTATCTAAAATATAGTTAAGAATTGGTTAATATTTATTAAGCATCTGCATCAGCTATTTCAGCAGCTTCCATTACATTTACAGCACTCATACCCATTGCATCTTTTATTTTAGTTTCTATCTCTAAAGCTAATTCAGGGTTGTCTTTAAACTCTTGCTTAACATTTTCACGTCCTTGACCAAGTTTTTTATCTTCATAAGAAAACCAAGCTCCAGCTTTATCTACAATATCAAGCTTAACACCATAATCAACTAACTCACCCTCTTTAGAGATTCCTTCTCCAAACATAATATCAAATTCTGCTTGACGAAATGGTGGTGCTACTTTATTTTTAATAACCTTTGCTTTTACACGATTTCCAATATTATTTTCACCTTGTTTTAATGCTGCAATTCTTCTAACATCTATACGAACAGATGCATAAAATTTAAGTGCATTTCCACCAGTAGTTGTTTCAGGTGAACCATAACCCATCATACCAATTTTCATACGAAGTTGATTGATAAAAATAACGGTACAATTCATTTTAGATAAAACACCAGTTAATTTTCTAAGTGCTTTACTCATTAAACGAGCCTGAACACCAACTTGCTGATCTGTCATTTCACCCTCTAGTTCAACTTTTGGAGTTAAGGCGGCTACAGAATCAATAACTATTAAATCTACTGCGCCACTTCTAGCTATAGTTTCAACAATATCAAGAGCTTGTTCTCCATAATCTGGTTGAGATACCAATAGATTTTCAACATCTACACCAAGATTTTTAGCATACACTACATCAAGAGCATGTTCTGCATCTATAAATGCACAAACACCATCATTTTTTTGACATTCCGCTGTAATTTGTAGTGCTAAAGTTGTTTTTCCAGAAGATTCAGGTCCATAAATCTCTACAACTCTGCCTTGTGGAACACCACCAATACCTAAAGCTAAATCTAATCCTAATGAACCAGTACTTATTGATTTAATTGGTTCAATATCTTTATCACCTAGACGCATTAAAGCACCTTTTCCAAATGCTTTATCTATTTGCTTCATTGCTAAGTCTAGTGATTTTTGTTTATTCGCATCCATAAAATTTCCCTGTAATTTATTTATTTTATTTTGAGATTATATAGCAAAAAAATATTTATAAACAAAAATATTGCAAATTGCCATATTTTTACTAAAATTCTTTTTTATATATTCCAAATTCTATATTTTTTAGTTTTAAATGTTGTTCAATATTGTCTGCATGACCTTTAATATATATACCGCCATTTTTTAGTAAATTTACAATCACATCTAAAGCTTGCGCTCTTTTTTCATTGTTAAAATAGATAAACATATTGCGAGATAATACAATATCATATTTTGAATTTTCATCATTTAATTCAAATATATTTTTTTGAGCAAATTTTGCTATATTTCTAAAATTTGATGATATTTGATATAAATCATCTGATTGTTTTGTAAAATACTTATTTTTAATATTTTCATCTATTTTATGTAATGAGTGAGAATTATAGTAAGCATTTCTAGCATCATCTACTGCTTCTGAATTTATATCGTAACCACTAATTTCAATTCTGCTAATATCTACACCAGCCATATCTAACATAATTAAAATCGAGTAAGTTTCTTCACCACTAGAAGATGGCAATGACAATATTTTTATATTTTCATTTGTAGATTTTATATACTCAACTAACCATTCAAGCTCATGATACTCTCGAAAAAAATATGTTTCATTTACAGTCACTATATTTATAACATCTTGATAAAATTTTATATCTTTTTGCATTTTAGTTAAAAAATCAGATGTTGTAAAAATGTTTAACTCTTGTGCAAATTGTTTTAATCTAGTAGAGACCAATGCTCTTTTATCTAAATCAATAATCCCACTTTTAGTATATATATACTCAGAGATTAGCTCAAAATTTGAAAAATCTACTTTAACTTTAATTGGTTCTTTTTTTTGTTCATCATCTTTTTTAGAAGAAAAAAAATCTAAAAAACCCATTTTACCACCTTAAATTATATATACTTTCTTACTTAAGATATTATATCCTTATTAGAATAAATACAAAGTTTAATTTATTTTTAGATAAAATTACTTTATGAAAAAAACATTAATTGCACATTCACCTGACGCTGATGATATTTTTATGTACTATGCCATTAAATTTGGCTGGGTAGATATGAAAGATACTAAGTTTGATAATATCGCTGAAGATATCCAAACATTAAATGAAAAAGCTCTTCGTGGAGAGTATGAGATTGTCGCTATCTCTTTTGCCCTTTATCCACACATAAAAGAAGATTATGCTCCACTTCGTACTGCTGTTAGCTTTGGTGAGGGATATGGACCAAAACTAATAAAACAAAAAGATGCTAAGTTAAAAAGAAATTTTAAAGTTGCCTTAT